>Ga0116231_10000880_pt1 | contig 57703 bp, 44 predicted proteins | sample S1TSphgellanicum_2_FD_89695 | JGI IMG/M metagenome (GOLD analysis project Ga0116231, IMG submission 89695) | Host-associated microbial communities from peat moss isolated from Minnesota, USA - S1T2_Fd - Sphagnum magellanicum MG | ecosystem: Host-associated > Plants > Peat moss > Unclassified...
AAAAAAGAAAAAATGATGGAGAAAGAATATTTGAGATGTAAAAAAGAAAAAAAAAAGAGGGGTGCGGAGAATAAAAGAAAGTAAACAAAAAAATTGTGATTATTGTAAAAAAAAAAAAAAAAAAAAAAAAAAGACAAAAAATAATATATGTTTCATTTGATGGGGATGCTCTGAATGGATGCACAATAATTTTCACTTTTTCAGAACTGCTAGTTACCTAACATTGCACCAACATCCATCCAATGATTAGTCAGTAAAAATTTCACGTGCACCGGAATTTTTTTTTACCCTTCGAGATAGAAAGTCAAAACAATGTTATGGCAAAGTAAACTATGCATTTATAGTTTTTTTAATAAATAAATAAATAAATTAATTAATTAATCCCAAAGAGAGAATTTTTTTTTGGTATTTGTCTACAAGGATGATGACATTGTTTCATAAGAAGCAAAGGAAAAGGGGGGAAAAAAAAAGAAGGAAAATCTGATATCTTTCCATAAGAAAGAAAAAAAGAGAAAAAAAATGACATTGTCTCTTAAAGAGAATAAAAGGCGAAAAGGCAAAAAATTGATATTCTCTGAATGAAGGAGAAGAAAAGAAAAAAGAAATGATATTTTAATCAGGGCTTTATTTTTCAAATTTTTATATTAAAAGTTGGGAGGATATTCCAAAAAGAAAAGAAAATTTAATCAAAATTACCCTAGAAAATGTTTTTCCCCAAAATTTTCCCATTTATTCAGGGGAAAAAAAAAACAAAAATTTTGTAACAAAGCACATAGTTGAATTTTTCGTATGAAGAGAAAGGAAAAGAGAAGAAAGGAAACAGGCTATTCTTTGACAAGATGGGAGAAATTAAGAAAATCCAAAAGAAAGGTTCAACAGAAACACGAATTATTGCAAAAGAAAATCTTTTTTCTGGGGGGCAGAAACGGGCAGTTGGCTGACTCCCGAAAATAACAATTAAACAAAAGAAGAAAGAATCTGGCAGCCAATAATCGCGTTGACATGTCTAAAGTTTTAATTCACTACTGCCCGTGGGGCCCGTGCGGCCGCGGGGCGCCGATTTCCGACGGTAAAAATTTCTGCTCGACGACGACCAGACCGGAGACACACAAAAGAGCGGTGGATACAATCGTAAAATACAGTGTAAAACATACGGAATGAATGTACAGTAAACACAAATACGTATATATTATTTTATAAAATTTACATTTAAATAAAATTTTACATAGTATATGAAGACGTATTATACGAGAATGTGTTGTATTCAGAAAACCGTAATAGTTTCGTGTATTTTGTACATTACTTCTGTATTGTACAGTGATGATACTCGTAAGTTTCTCATATACGGAGGGGAAAAGAGGGGAAGGCGGCGGAAAAGAGGAGGTGGGGGGTGAAAAGTGAAAACGATGGCCAACACAAACTACAGCACGTAAATATCCAAGTAGGTTAACAAACAGAAGAAAGACTAGGTAGTAAGAAAGTAACCTCACGGCGCGGACGGGGAAACCAAAAGGAAGCGGGCAGACGGGGTGGAACGAAATTCACCAATTTACCACGATAGAAACGGGAGCCAAAAGCAGCCAAAAAGCTGCAGCCTGGCGCAGCCCTCGTTGCTCTGCCACCGTCGTCTGTGCGTCTGTGTACCGTATATGTACGCTCTGTTGTTGTGTTCCAAGGCTTCTTTATCTCTTGTAGTCTGGTGTGTTTTGCAGTCGTCGCGGCCGCCGGCTGCTCCTTGTTCCGTTTGCTGTTGCAGAGTGTTTGCAGTCGCTGGAGCAGCAGGCACAGAGAGAGGGAGCAGGAGTAAGAGGACGAGGAGGAGAACAACGACGACAGAAGAGTGAAGAGTGTGTTGGTGGCGTTGTTGCAACAATGAAGTAGCAGTATCGTGGTGGTGCTGGTGACGGGAGGCTGCGGGTTTGGTTGGTGAATCATATAAAGCTGCATCAGCAGCTGTCTATATTGTCTGTCTGTTGCTGTCGCTGTTGCAATGGCGGAGGCTAACAATAACGGTGCTAAGGAGCTTCCTAGCTTGCAAGATCTCAACAACGAGACTGTTGATTTGGTAATCCATCCTGAGAACTGAAGATTTTTTTTCCCCCCTGGTGCTGCTGGAATGGAAGTCCATACCTTTTAGTAGTAGTAGTAGTTGTTGTTGTTGGTGAACAAAGACTGAAAGAAAGATCTGCAAGTGCGATTTCGTAACATCTTCCGGGCTTTCTTCATTTCTGTGTGCTGGAAATCCACCTTGTTTGTTGTGTGAGCAAAGAGAAAAGAATGAAAGAACGATTCGCTAGTGCGATTTGGTAACATCCGAGCTGTATCTTCATTTCCTTGCGCTGGAAGTCCACCTTTTGTTGTGCGAGTAAAGAGAGAGTAAGACTGAAAGAAAGATTTGCAAGTGCGATTTGGTAACTTCGAGCTCTATCTTGATTTCCTCGTGCTGGAAGTTCACCTTTTTTGTTGTATGAGCAAAGAGAAAAGAATGAAAGAATGATTTGCAAGTGCGACTTGATAACATCCGACCTCCATCTTCATTTCCTCGCGCTGAAAGTCTCTACCTTTTTCTTGTGTGAGCAAAGAGACAAAGAGACAAAGACTGAAAAAAAGATTTGCAAGTGCGATTTGGTAGCATCCGAGTTATCTTCATTTCCTTGCGCTGGTAGTCTCTACCTTTTTCTTGTGTGAGCAAAGAGAAAAAGACTGAAAGAAAGATTTGCAAAGTGCGATTTGGTAGCATCAGAGCTCTATCTTCATTTCATCGCGCTGGAAGTCCACCTTTTGTTGTGGGAGCAAAGAGAAAAAACAATGAAAGAATGCTTTGAAAACTTGTGCGAGACATGTGGTAAACATGCGGTTCTTCATTTCCTCGCAATGGAAGTCCATCTTTTGTTGTGTGAGCAAAGAGAAAAAAAGAATAAAAAAATGATATGGAAGTGGCTTTAGCTCTGCAGCCCTTGTTTTGCTTTTGCTTTTACTACTGCCTGCTGTGGCTTCTTGTGCTTCTTGTTTTGTGTTGATGTCATGTGATTTCTTTGATATATGTGCTGGGGAATGATGAGGAGGAGTAGGGGAAAGTGCATCTGGTTGCTTCCTCATTAGTCTTCAGAAGATCAAGAAAGTTCTGGAATTCAAGAGGGAGGAGAGATGATGGCTTGGTTCTTCACATCTGTGTTTTCATTCACCTAAGGCATTCGCAGTGAATGATGGATTCAGTGATGTGTGGAGGGGATGGGGGGAATTTGGAAAATCTTCATATCTGTTTCTGTGATGGTGAAAGAATGAGAGATTTGGGAGAACAGAGATGGTTGTAAGAAGTAGTGCTACAGGGTTTTTCTTGATGCTTTGTTCCTTAAGGTTGCAGCTGAAATCAAGGCTTGGGAAAAACAGCCATAGTGAATAATGCAGGGATGGAAAAGACATAATCAGTTGATGATTGCAGATAGTTGTGCCAGAAGGTCCAAGGCCACTGGATTGCAAATCTCCAGTTAGTTTCTGGTGAAAGGTTTTGACAGACAAGGACAGATGAAGAGAAGAGTGCATATGGAGTGGATACAGAAAGAGTGACTGGCTGACTTGAGCTCAGAGAGCCAGTGTCCAACCACACCAGCATCACTACCACACAGGAGAAGACAGGAGCAGAGAAGAGAAAGTGTGTGTATGCATATGCTGCTGTGGTGTCTTATGAACCATTTTGCATGGGGATGGGGTACAGGAACACATTCCAGTTGAGGAGGTGTTTGCCCAGCTGAGATGTACGAAGGAGGGGCTCACCACAGATGAAGGCAACAACCGCCTTGCCATCTTTGGCTCGAACAAGTTAGAGGAGAAAGTGGTATGGCCAATGTCCATTTTGTTCCCCTTTTGTTGTATTTTGCTTACAGATACATTTAGATAGCAAGGAATGATACAGAGACTCCAGTTGTAAAGTATTATTGGCAGAGGCACCAATGTTGAATCCTCTTTCTACAATGACACCTAAAGTGGCACTTTTTCTTTGTTTCCTTCAGTTGAGAAGTCACACTCCCTGATTGTGTGGGAAAACACCTCAAGATGACTGTCTGGATTGGACTTCTCTGATGAGTTTCTTGACTTCTGGTCTGTTGTGCAGGAAAACAAGTTTCTCAAGTTTCTGGGCTTCATGTGGAATCCATTGTCCTGGGTTATGGAGGCTGCTGCATTGATGGCTATTGTGTTGGCCAATGGACAGGCAAGCTGACCTATTTCCTTTTGTTGCTTTCTGCTTTTTTTTAATCCATTTGCTTGTCTTTTTAGTTAATGTTTTCCTCTGACCCACTTCAGTCTCACCCTAACAGTGCTTTCATTTGAATCTCATCTGCAGGGCTTACCACCAGATTGGGAAGATTTTTTGGGAATCCTTGTCTTGCTTCTTGTGAACTCAACTATAAGTTTCATTGAGGAGAATAATGCTGGCAATGCAGCAGCTGCCCTAATGGCTCATCTTGCACCAAAGACTAAGGTCTGTGCTTCTGTAGTGGCCTCTTCATTTAATCTGCCAAAACCAGAAGATTTTTTTGGTCAAACCTTAAGATGGTGAATGAAGAAAAACAAGGCAAAATGAGGGCTCTCTTTGAATGATATGTCCCTTATCTGCTGTGGCCAGAACTATCCCTTAGCCATGTGTACATGTTCTTTTGCTTCTTGTCATGAACTGTTTCTCTGCAGTTGTTGAGTATGATGCTCTTATAGTTCTTTTTCATGTCTCATTACAGTGTGGCTGACTTTGACTCATACCATGGGAATTGTGCTGCTGTGATTTTGTTGTTGCTGTCAGGTGCTGCGTGATGGAAGGTGGTCTGAACAGGAAGCTGTTATCCTAGTCCCTGGGGATATCATCAGCATTAAATTGGGTGACATCATCCCTGCTGATGCTCGTCTTCTTGAAGGAGATCCTTTGAAAATTGACCAGGTGCTACACAAATCTTTGTAGTGAGTAATAGTAGTTCAGAATGCAAGGTTTCTAGTTGATTATTGTCTTGAGCATCTAACTTAGATATGTGATTTCAAGATGATGAGACTGTTGGGTAACCTTAAAAGTTTGGATTACTCTCAACAAGGTGCCAACAATCTGTGTTTCAAATGCAACATATCATGCAGCCTTTTATCTTCAAGAAAGATAGAGATTCTACTGTAATCTCTATTGATGATGGTGTTTGGTTGGCCAGTCTGCACTGACTGGGGAGTCAATGCCAGCCACAAAGAAGCCAGGAGACGAGGTATTTTCTGGATCTACATGTAAGCAAGGAGAGATAGAAGCTGTTGTCATTGCCACTGGTGTGCACACATTTTTTGGAAAGGCTGCTCACTTGGTTGATTCCACCCACAATGTTGGCCATTTCCAGAAGGTTTTTTCACTTTCTGTGCACCACTTCATCTAATGGTTCTTCTTGATTTCTGTGCCTCCTGAATGCCCAAAGTTGAAGTTGAAGTTTTTTTGTGGAATTTCTCTGCAATCTCATTGATGTTCTTGTCTGGTTTGGCACATCCTCCCTCCTTGTAGGCCTTCCTTTCTCTCATATCTTGTTTATGCTGACTATGCTGATCAGGATCTCATGGCATTTTGCAGGTGCTTACGGCAATTGGTAATTTCTGCATATGTTCAATTGCAATAGGCATTGTTATCGAAATCATTGTCATGTACCCCATCCAGAAGCGCAACTACCGAGCTGGAATCAACAACCTATTGGTGTTGCTCATTGGTGGCATCCCTATCGCCATGCCCACAGTGCTCTCTGTTACCATGGCTATTGGTTCCCACAGACTCTCTCAACAGGTTCTGCTTTTCTTCCTACATTTTTTTCTTTTTTGTTCCATCAGGTTTATGCATACATAGGTGACAGAGCATATACACCTTACTGATTATAGGCTTGGTATTGTCAATTGACATGAAACTTTTTGTTTGGAGACAGGGTGCTATTACAAAGCGTATGACTGCTATTGAGGAGATGGCTGGAATGGACGTGCTTTGCAGTGACAAGACTGGAACACTTACCTTGAACAAGCTGACAGTTGATAAAAACCTTGTTGAGGTACTATTCAAACTGAGATTAGAATATTATTCTCTGTGCTCAAAATTGCATCATTCTAATATTTCAATAACTTTGAAAAGTCATCTTCTGTTACTTTACCACAGTAGCAGGGGAGGACTCTCATCTCAGTACAGAGGTGATGGTTGTCTTCTGTGACCTGCACATGGTTTTGATGTTCTTTGACGATGTTTCCTTTCCTCATATGAACCTGTTTCAATTGTTACTGAACTCAGTCACAACAATTGATTGCAGGTATTCACCAGGGGAATTGACAAAGATACAGTGTGCTTACTAGCAGCTAGAGCATCAAGACTTGAAAATCAAGATGCCATTGATGCAGCCATTGTTGGAATGCTGGCTGATCCCAAAGAGGTAAGAGCTAGACTCCTCCTGAGTAAAAATTATTTGGGGAGAGGGGACCAGGTGGCTTTTTCATTGTTGTTTCCACAAGAGCTGTTTTATAAGGTTGTGTATCTCGGATGATTTGCAGGCACGTGCAAACATAACAGAGGTCCACTTCCTCCCATTCAACCCAGTAGACAAGCGGACAGCTCTGACTTACATTGACAGTACTGATGGAAAGTGGTATCGTGCAAGTAAAGGTGCTCCTGAGCAGGTGCTGCCATGTCCCCCATGTCTATAGATCTTCCAACATATGTAGTGTTTGCCAGATTCTATGCACATATGGAAATCACTGAAAAGAAGCCTTCTTCTATACAATGTTAAGATCTATTAGTGTTCCTACTGCCCCCCTGCCTGATAGTTGATGATCACAGGTCCATGTCACCTGCTAGGAAGTAGATTTTGGGTGTGAAAATTTGTAAGTGTAGAAACATTTGGTGATGGGATGTGCTGCAGAACAAATGTTTGCCAGTCAAAACGTATGTCACTTTTGAGCAGTGTTTCATGATGTATAGTGTTTTTAAGAGCATTCGTTTCAAAGAGAAATGCCCTTGTAGTGTGCCCTATTTCCTTGCTCAATCACCTAAAGACCATCTGTTGGTGAGGGCTTTCTGGATTTGCAGATATTGGCTCTGGCTCACAACAAAGCAGAGATTGAGACAAGAGTACATTCTGTAATTGACAAATTTGCTGAGCGAGGACTTCGGTCATTGGGTGTTGCCAAACAGGCAAGTGCTCTTGATGCTCTATGTTGTTTCTCATTCTATGAATAGTAATTGGTTCTTTGCAATAGAGTTTCTAGCTCTCTTAAGCTACAACTTTTAACTCTGGGGCTTTACAAAGGGCCAAGCTTATGCTTACCTTTATCAGTTTGTTTTATTCCTCAGTAGGCAGATGGGAAATAGACAGTTGTCATATATAGATGAGGAAGAATGTAAGAGGGACAATGTTGACTCTACAGACTCTGCACATCTCATATCTGGGAGCAACAGTCCAAGATATGGGAGAAGTTCATTTTTCTGTAGTCTTTGAATTTTAAGTGCCAAGAGTTCTTAATACCTATAAGCATAGCTTTCAGTACTTGAATCATCCCTCTTGGAATCAGCAATTGTGGCTAGGGGTTGAACTATTTATATTTTTTCAACAATACAGGAGGTTCCAGAGAAAAGCAAAGAAAGTGCAGGAGGTCCTTGGGAATTTTGTGGGTTGTTACCTCTCTTTGATCCACCTCGCCATGACAGTGCCGAAACTATTCGCCGTGCTCTCAATCTTGGAGTGAATGTCAAAATGATCACAGGTACCTGGAACAGCTTGGGTTGCAAACATCCTGTCCTGCTGGTGTGTCTATGTTGTGTGCAGATACTTTGAACATGGAAGCAATTGGTTGCCGTGGCTTCGTGCCAGTCTTTTCAAATTCATGTCAGTGACCTCAACAAAGCATTAAGTGTGAGCTTATTGAAACTGTGGGTGTGATATTGATCTACATTGCAGGTGACCAATTGGCAATTGGAAAGGAGACAGGCCGTCGGTTAGGGATGGGTACCAACATGTATCCCTCATCTTCTCTGCTGGGTCAGCACAAGGATGAATCTCTTGCTGCCTTGCCTATTGATGAGCTCATTGAGAAGGCAGATGGTTTTGCTGGCGTCTTTCCAGGTCATTACACACTCTAAAGGTTCACTATGGTTTTTGTACTAGCTGGAGTACATGCAACTTAAGTCCTTGAGGTTCATGTAAAATTTCATTCTTGTTTCTTATTATTGCCAGGCAGGTCTGACAAGCAATGCAAATGTGGATAAACAGGGTGCTTGCATTCATCATTTTGCTGAGAATTATACTGGATTATGAGTTCTTTTGTTGCACAATCCCATCCATTTTCAGGAGGGGGAACCTCTTTTGATAACACGTTTAGATTTTGCTAATGGAAGGCTATTACTGTGTCTGCAGAGCACAAGTATGAGATCGTGAAGCGGTTGAAAGACAGGAACCATATTGTTGGAATGACAGGTGATGGTGTAAATGATGCTCCAGCATTGAAGAAAGCTGACATAGGTATCGCAGTTGCAGACGCTACAGATGCTGCTCGGAGTGCTTCAGACATTGTGCTAACAGAGCCTGGTCTCAGTGTCATTATTAGTGCTGTGCTGACAAGTCGCGCCATCTTCCAGCGTATGAAGAACTATACGGTAAATGAGCACTGATTCCCAACATCTAAGAAACAAGAACAAAGTGTACATCATTACAGCTCTGGTGTCTGTAATTGCAATTGGTAACCTCATTCTATTACTAAGCAGCTGTCATGTGGGAATTGACTTCTGCCTGCAGATCTATGCTGTTTCTATCACTATCCGTATTGTGGTAAGTGAAAATACTGGAACTCAAGAGGCATGACTTTCCTTTGTAATAACTTCTCCAAATGCATTGGTGGATTAATTGCATTAGTTTGTACTGTGTTCCTGTACCATCAGCTTAATGCCCTTCTTTTTCTTGGTAGACGAGTAGTGCTACAATGCACCTTTTCTGCAATGGTTGCTTCTGAGAAAGATCATTTTCAACATTTGTTATGTCTAATTTCCTTTCTGCTGTGTGCCCTGTGAGATAACATCCCTGTGGGCTTTCAGCTTGGATTTTTGCTGCTGGCATTGATTTGGAAGTTTGACTTTTCTCCCTTCATGGTGCTCATCATCGCCATCCTTAATGATGGTATGTCACCATATACCATTGACAAGAACATCAATTCTACCATTCATTCAAGTACAGAGATGATATATACCCCATGTGGAGCTATTTGTCCTCCACTGGGTTTTGGTCAGAATTTTTTTGGTTGGACCTCTCCATGGTTGAGCGTGTGGTGGAAATAGTTAGACCTTTTGTGTTTTTTCAGCTGGTAACCTTTCTGGTTTCAGGTACAATCATGACTATTTCAAAAGATCGAGTAAAACCTTCACCAATGCCTGATAGCTGGAAGCTGAAAGAAATTTTTGCAACTGGAGTAGTCCTCGGTGCCTACCTAGCTATGATGACTGTCATATTCTTCTGGGCCATTCATGAAACTGACTTCTTCCCAGTACGAATACCAATCTTGTCCACTCTCACCATTTATTCTCTCACACTCAGCAGCTAATGTATACTGTTGAAGCATTACTGCTCCTCTAGGCACTTCGGATCAGGTTAATTTCCTTTCCGAGTTCTTGCAGTTGACATGGCTAAGTTGCCTGGTGAAAATAATGATGTGAATTTTTCTGTGGGATGGATGCAGAAACACTTCGGTGTTCGTTCCATTCGGTACAGCAAAAGCCAGCTGACATCTGCTGTGTACTTGCAAGTCAGTATTGTGAGCCAGGCCCTCATTTTTGTGACCCGCTCTCGCAGTTGGTCTTTTGTTGAGAGACCAGGCCTCTTGCTCATGAGCGCCTTTGTTATTGCCCAACTGGTGGGTCATTGTGTTCTTCCTTTGGACATTTGGCATTCTTATCTTTCTAGGATTTCTACAGTCTGAAGGAAATATCTTCCTGGTATCCTCTGCATAGATGGATCGCATGTGTATGCTCATATCTGATATGCAAGATGAGAATTCAGGCATCTGATGAGTGCCATATATACTTAATCTACACCCACTGTTAGGAGCTGATGAAGGTGATGGTCTGAATGATTGACACTCCAAAGGTTATGACCACACCCATTCTTGTCATGTTAGTTCCTAAGTGTTATTGTGGATTTTCTCTGAAATTTCCAGAGATCTGATGAGTGCCACTGGGAATAGGACTGCAGATAGCAACATTTATTGCAGTTTATGCAACATGGGGATTTGCCAATGTCCGAGGCATTGGGTGGGGATGGGGTGGGCTCATTTGGCTTTACAGCCTTGTTTTCTACTTGCCCCTTGACCCCATCAAGTTTGCGATTCGGTACGTTCTGAGTGGGAGGGCGTGGGACAACATGTTGGATAGCAAGGTACCACCTCCTTTTCTGAAAATCAAAGACAGATTAGATGGGTTTTTACAGTCTTCTCATCATAAGATTCCACTCAAGAAGTGTTTTTGTGGAGAACAGCAGTTCTTGGTACACATTCCATGTGCATTGGAGTATGAAGAGATAACAAAGTGTTCTTGACTCTCCTAGCAGTGATGAGAGAAGCTTTTTGTTTGGACATGAAAGCTGAATTTTAAGGATATGTCAAATCATGGGTGCAGACGGCATTTACACGGCATAAGAATTTTGGTAAGGAAGTTCGTGAGGCACAGTGGGCCACAGCACAACGAACTTTGCATGGTCTCCATCCGGCTGGGGTGGAGAATGCCCCTAGTGGCTCCAAGGAATCTCTTGGTGATATGGCCGATCAGGCTAAGAGACGTGCTGAGATTGCCAGGTCTGTCCTCTACTCACTACGACTTGCATATCTTCCTCTTGCTGCAAGCTTCTGAGCATGCCCTGTCCTTGCTCTTTCCTCCTAATAGTCATTACAAAAGATCCTAAGGGACCTTTTTCTGTCAGTATGTGTCAACCATGCAAAGTGAGCAATTGTGATATGATGATGAAAGGTTGCTTGTGATAGGTGTGTTTCTCTGAGTTGCATAAGCAGGAGCATATGGTTACAGTCAATGACTGAGCTACTTCATTGTGAAACTAAATGTGTTGATTGTGATTGATGGTGGTGCAGGTTGAGAGAAGTGCACACTTTGAAGGGCCATGTAGAGTCAGTGGTGCGCTTGAAGGGCTTGGATATCAACACAATTCAGCAGTCATACACCGTGTAAGAGCTAATAATTTGTCCTTTTGTTGTGTTGTTCCTTGGCTTGGTCCTTGTCACAGCTGCTGCTCGAGAGAATGTCAGATTTGCGTATTTTCTGTTAGACATGGCTTTCATGTATATAGCCAAGTGATATTGAGGTTATGCAGTTTGCAGTAAAAAAGAAAATGGATCACCAGAGTTGAAATAGAGAGAGACACACAGAGAGAAAGACAGAGCAAGAGAGAGGGAGAGGGCCCTCAAAGTGCTCCTTGAGTAGAAATGTAGTGTGATAAAAAAAAGGATTGCGGTTAGCTAAATTCCTATTAATTCTGAAAAAATTGTTCATTTGCTTTGCAATTTGAAAGAGAAAAACCATTCCTATCACAAAGATCTTTGGTTGAATCCTCTTGATTTTTTCCTTTTCCCAAGACTTGAATCATCAAATCTACTTCATCATCAGCAACTATACGAGGATTACAAATGCTGCTGCAAGATGCGCTGAGTAGTGAGTGAAGTGCAATGGAAGTATAGTTCTTAGTTGGTACAGACCTTTGCAAGATGTTCAAATACTGATAATATTCATACATGACTTTGGGACTGTGAAATGCTTTTGCATAGCACAACAGTCCCACTATCCCATTACAGGAGAATACAAAAGCAACAGAAAAGCACTCTCCGCATTTGCACTTAAGTTTCTCAGCACTAAATCAATGCAATCACAGATTAATTTGGAAAAAACTGTTTGTAAATCCTGCCACTAATTAGTACTCAATTAGTGCTCTGTTTAATTGAAATTGGATTCTCCTCTAAACCACTTAATCTACTTACTACACATGTAAGAGTCTAACCGCTTAATCCAAGCACATAAATCTAAACACTTACTATCTAAACACATCAAACTTAGATCTATCCACTTAATCTAAATGCCAAAAATCTAACCCCACTTTATCTAAACACTTAGATCTAACCAGTTCATCTAAACCCTTTAAACCTAACACCACTTAAATCTAAACACTTAAATCTCAACCCACTTAATCCAACCACTTCCATTGCACACATTCATATCAAGAGTAGGTACTGCTATGTATCTATCTCAGGTAAGTTGTAATGCTCTTTCTCAAAATTTTGCAAACCTTTTTCATTAGCTTCTTTTTCACCTTTGAAATTCTTTTAGTTACCACCACATTGCAATTGTTTACAGGTTGCTGAATTTGGAGCCTTGTGTTCTCGGTGTTTGAAACAGAGTTTTTAAGCTCAGAAATTGATAATAGATATTATTCTTTTTTGCAATCATGGACTACCATAGACAAGAGAGCGAAGCTCAGAGGAAGAAGACCGGTAAGTTTTAATGGGTGGAAAGCCCAAGCAGCTTGTGAGTAGACCAATGTTGTAAGGAAACATGATCTCTCTCTGCTGCTGCTGCTCCCCCCCACTGGCTGTAACTGGTGTAGTTGCTCTCATACCATGACGAGTGATCGCAGCTGGAGACCTGCAATAAAGTTTTTCACAAACATTAAAACATGTGAAGTCACATAAAATATATCATGTTTTTGTCTTCTTCTGATTGACCGTAACCATCAACCAAGTATATAATAAATCTCTATTCCAAATAGTCTAATTATGAAAACTGGATGCCATTTGGGAAATGAGTGAACACAAGTTAATGATTTTCTGGAAAAAGATGAAATCAGCCATCATCCCCTTGAGATTGCTAAAAAAAATTGACCAATTTTTTTTTTCATGAATTGTTGGTTGATCAATCACTCTGAAAGTTTGTGTACTATTACTATGATTCAAGCTTTCATTATAATTTGCAATTCAAGATTGATCAAGATCCACATCAAAAGCAAGCTTCAAGCTCAATCAAGAATCCACCAAAAGCTTCTTCATGAATGGTTGAAAGATCATTTGAAAGTTTGGGTATTTACATGATTCGAAGCTAAATTTGCTATAATCAGCAAGTGACATTGATCAAGGTCAACACCCAAAGCTTCTTCATGACTCTTGAATCACATTTGAAAGTTTGTGTACATATACAATGATTGAAAGCTTGGCTATTGTCAGCCATCAAGCTTGATCAAGAATCAACCAGAAAGCTTCTTCACAGAGCTTTGCTTATAATCAGCCATTGACAAGCAAGCTTTCATGAAGAATGAACCAGAAGTTTTCTTCACAACTGGCTGATAGATTGATCACTGAAAAAATCGGTTTCAAAAATGCACTCTCACTTGGATGATGGAGGTAAACTTAGTTTCTTTGTGTTTGGAAATCCAGAAAAAAACTCAAAACAGCATTTGGCTTCCTCAGATCACAAATTTCTTGCAGGGCCACAAATTGGCCAGAGGAGTCATAGGAAATCTGTTTCTGAATGTGTGTGCTCAGTATCAGAAGAAAGAAGAAAATGAAGAAGAAGCAGAGACAGATTTTTTATAATGCAAGGTTGCAGTGAACAATAATGGGGCTCACGAGACTTTGATTCAGATCACTAACCTGATGGAAGGAATGGGTTTTTGAGGAACAGATTGAAGACGACAAGAGTTGCTTCTTGAAGATGACAAATGCTGCTGCTGGGAATGATGATGGACATTACTATGATTGCCTTGTTGTTGTTGTTGCAACCGTTTCTTCTCATCAGTTCCATTGAGGAGAAGAAGTTGATGATGATGATGGTTTGCTGGTCGAGCAGCAGCAGCAGCTTCTTCTTCCGTTGTTTTCTTGGCACGCTCTGATTCCCAAGAAGATGCAGCATCAAGAAGAACCTGTCCTGCAGGTCCTGCTGCTGCCGACCCAAGAGAGGTTTTGGGCACTGTCTTTCTCCTCATGATCGGAAGCTTCTCCTTGAATAAACGACGCCAGAAATCTTTGGGTTTCTCTTCTTCACCACAACCTTGTTGTTGCTGCTGCTGCACTGGGAAAGAAGAAGAAGAAGAAGCAGCAGCTTCAGGTTTGTACAGATGTAAGCGGGGAAGAGAGTCCAAAGAGCTTGCTCGCCGATGTTGCACCGCCACCACTCTGGAATCTGCTGCTGCTGCAATCTGCAGGTTGCTTTTCACGGCTTTAAGCCTCGGAGGTAGTGGCAAGAGACGCCCAGGAGTTGGAAGCAGGTGCTGCAGCTGATCCGGACTAGCTTGTAACGCAGGAGCCCCACGACCCACATACTCTTCTGTCGACAATCTTCTTGTTGGTTGCGGCAACCCATTTGCTGCTGCTGCTGCAATTTGGAGGCTGTTGTTGTGGTTTCTCTCCGAGAATTTGAGCTTGGGTTTGCCAGGAGATTCTTCCCAGTTGAAGGGTACAGAAGCTCGAACCTCCCCATACAGTAAGGTATCCCGCTGATCCACGAGGAGCTCATCGTCGTCATCAGCTTCTTCTTCTTCTGGCGAACTTTGCTGTCTTGCAGGAGATGAGTGTGCACTAGCATATGGTGTGGAAAACTCATCGCTTCCACCATCCTCATCATCACTCACCATGTCTCCTTCTTGATACATGTTGTACTATATATCCAGGAGAGAAAACTTATTGCAAAGTAGTTCTGGAGAGAACCCAAAAAAATTCTTGCAAATTCTCAAGAGGAAGAATAACACCACCTTCTTCTTCTTCTTCTTCTTCTTCTTCTTGTGTTCTGTAGTTTAGACTCTTGAGTGAGCATTCATTCGTTCAGGCACTACATTCTGCCGCTGCTGCAACTTCAACTTCTTTTACACCTCAGATAATGTTTCTTTCATGTTCAGCAGCTCTAGAGTCATGTCATGCACAAGAACTTGAAAGAGAAAAAAGAAAGTAATACTTCTTACACTATGAAAAAACACACAGTAATTCTAAGCAAGCTCACTCCATTCTTCTCTAAAGAAAAATCCCCTGAAAACAAACCAACAAACACAGAATGTCAAGAACTCCAGAGAAAGATCCTTGAGCAGCAATCCTGCTGCAGGTACTTCCAGGATCTTCCTCTCTGGAGTATGTTTCTCTCTCTCTCCCTCCGTGTCTCTCTGCAGAGTCTCTCTCTCTCTCTCTCTCTCTCTCTCTCTCTGTGTCTGGCAAGCACTTCTGGACTCACAGCAAATTGCATTCAGTACTGTAACAAGAGCAATTTCTTGGAAGGAAAAATAACAATCCACCAAAATTAAGAATACCAACACCACCGACAACAACTCCATTTCAGCTCTCCAAAATTATTATTTTTCTAGAGTTTGCAAAAAATGGGTGCATTTATTAACTGATGATGCATTTATCAAGATTTCACCCAAAATGAATACACCCAAAAAACAAAAACCGAAAACCAAAGAAAACCAAAATAAATACCCCCCTATCTACAAGGTATGTATAGTACACTGGGAAAATGGCCCAAAAAGAAAAGATATTTAAAAATAGGGTCCAAAACAACACACAACAAAACTTAACATCAAATTCCAAACCCAATTTTAGAGCTCATTTGATTTCCTCCATTTTGAGACTCCCGCACAATTTCCCCCCCTCCCCATTTTGTTCTCCTCTTTGTTTGTTTGTTTCCCTCCCTCTCCCCTCAACAAGAAAAATGTGAAGAAAACTAGCTAGTAGCTTAGCTAAGTGCATGAAGCTCAAAAACTTTCTTGTATGTAATTTAATTACAACATACATTGCACAAATCCCTAACAACAAACAACATTATGAGCATTGGAAGTCAATATGACAATCAAAGTATTTGTCATATTAGAACTTACATGATGATGCCCATAGATCTCCACAGTCTAGACAAGACCCCAGTTTGAACTTTCAACCCTAAACAAACCCAATACTCATAATTTTAAAAAAACTCAAAAAAATAATATAATAAAAAATATTTTTTAATATATATATCCAAAGAAAGCTAACAATTACACAATTTAGTATGTATTATTTAATGGACTAGGTAACTAGCAAGAGGCTGCTGCTTATTGGGAATAGTCGAGGTGTGGATGCATCAAGACTATCCATGGTAACCAGGATCTGCACCACAACTAATCACAGTTACACCAGCATGCTCACTCAGTTACTGGAAGACAGAAGCATCTACCGTGTGAATTAATATGTACCCATTTTTCATCCATGTAGAGAAACAATTATGAAAATTTCATCCAAGCAGCAAAAGAGTTATGGAATCATGGGGGCCGAGGGTGATGATACCTTGTGTTAACTAACTAGTAGGTCACTGGTGAAACAAAGGTCGAAAGGTTATATGGGTTGTTGTAACTTGCAACCCAACAACCAATCAGAGTGTCAAAAATTCTCAAGAGGGATGGTTATGTATTAGGTCAAAATGGATGGATGTATCTTTTTGAGTAGAAATGAAAAATTCAAAATAATTTCATCATTCAACAGACATGAGTTGACGCTACCAAGGTACTTGGGCTATCCATGAATAATGTCTCCTTTAGGTGCGGAGTTGCCTTATGCGTGTAAAAGAAGAAGGAGAGAATACAATACATGCACTCCCAAAAAGAAGTGAGCCCCAGATGATACCCATCTGATGATGACTTAATCAACGCATTTATTATTGATGCTTTTTCTTGCATGGGTAGTAGTATAGTACTACTACTACTACTACTACCACTCTTGATAGAACCTCTTTGTGCCCTGTGGAAGACATCCAGAGATCATAGAATGTTGCTGAAGATTCACAATTTTTCCCTCACAATTTTTTTTTGATTTTGATTTTGAAAATTTATACATATATATATATAATGCAGAAGTTACCGTGCCATGGTAGTAGGGTATAAGGTGCCCTCTTCCAACTCTAAAATAAAAAAATAGAGCTTGGGTTTTACAAATATGCAGACTTTTTTTCTTTTTTCTTTTCTTAGATTTTTTTTCAATTGCTTGATTTTGTAAAGAGTGGTGAATTTGTACTCAAAACCATGTTAATCCAATTTATTTTCTCTAATTTTTGTATGCAATAGAGAAAACTTGCAACACAAAAGTCATTATTGGGTAGAGACATATTTTTACAAAAGAAGGAATAAAGAATGGGAAAGGCTTTGCCACATTTGTAATGAGGAAGTGGACACGCCTTGGCACAGTAACCATGAAAATGACTCCATCTTTGGTGTCAAAGTATGATAGGTGGATGATGAAACTTTTCCACACGGAATAAAAAAAATTGTCCCCCCCTCGTCCAAGCTCTCCCCCCCCCCCCCACCCCCCACTCTTCCCTTAAAGTTTGTAAAAAAGAATGTTGATTGTGATACCACATGCAAAAAAGAAGGTACTATTTGCACTAATTCATCATATGAGAGAGGGATGAGCCAAAGGAAGCAATACTCAAGTTGATGCTCCAAAAAACACACACACACATACACACACACTCATACAAAATTGCACTACATTACATTACTTGTGGGGGCCCCAACCCCCTCTTATGAGTGGCCCAATATGACCTAATATGGGGGTGTCACTTGCACTTGCTTGTAAGTTGTGCATACTCCCTTACATGAACTAGTAGTAGTAGGACCTACATACGTGTGTCCTATTATTATATCATGGTTTTTTTTGCCAGTGTTGGGCGGTTCTTAACTTTTACAAAGAACCCCCGGTTCCAGTTCTCAAAACTAAATTAGAATGGTTCCAGTTCCCAAAACTAAATTAGAATGGTTCCAGTTCCACACATGAATGCAACCCCCAATCCCCAAGTGCTGGGTCCAGTTTGTAAATTTCAGTTCAGATTTGAACTCTGGTTCTGAAAATCAGACCCCGGTTTTGGGTAACCTGGATAGGAATCGATAGTTAATTGGCAGTTAACCTCCAATTAGATCCCCAGTTCTAGTCTTTGATTTCAATTTTGGAGGAGGAGGCTTTGTGGGATTTCCAGAGTTTTTGGGCACTCATGAGGTTTCATAAGTCAGCCTTATTTGAGGTCCTAATTGAGATTTTCTTCATGTTTTTATTTTCCTTTTTGTTTTAAGTCGTTCTTATTTGAGGTTTCCATTGAGATTTTCTTTGTGTTTTTCTCTCCTTTTTGTTCTAAGTTGTCCTTATTTGAGGTTTCAATCGAGATTTTCTTTGTGTTTTTCTCTCCTTTTTGTTCTAAGTTGTCCTTATTTGAGGTTCCAATTGAGATTTTCTTTGTGTTTTTCTCTCCTTTTGGCTCTGTGTGTGGTAACCTCGAGAACAGAAAATTTGAGCAAGTAACGTAGCAATTGTGGCCGTAGTGTTGTTTTGTCTGTTTCTGGCCGAAGGTTCCAGGATCAAATCCAGCAATAGCTTTGAATGTTTGATATTCGAATATTCGCACATCTCCCATTTGTCTCTGCATTTATTTGTGTCCAAAAAGTGCTGGAGTAAATACTACTCAGTAGCCTTTTTTTACTGGCTAAATTTAAATTAAAAAATGAACTGATTTTGGAGGCTTTCAATAGCCAGAAGTGAGAAACAAAGGGAGAAAAAATGTTAGATTTCTATGGTTGGTTTTCAATGTGTCGCCAAAAATATAGAAGGATGATTATAATTTGTATTTCATACATGGTTCATACCCAGTTTATACCCAGAACTGGGAACCTAATTCCAAGTCCCAATTCTCAACTGGTTTGAGGGTTCTGGTTCCAAAACCAGTTTTGAAAATCAGACATGGTTGGAGCTAACCAGAACCAGAACCATTGGTTCTAACTTGCCAAACTAGGTACCTGCCCCCACACAAGAGTGATAAAAACCCTAACTTTTTTGTGGTGCTTCTAAACATAACAAAAGAATCACCCATTTGTAGACTAAATGGGGGGGTCTCAAAAGTTCAAATTTAACATTTCCCAGGTCCCTAAAGATGGGGGTTAATTGTAGGGTATAAACTATTGTATGTTGTATACAACCTTTTTTTTTCAAATGTTTTGATGAGCACCTTCTCTTTGGAAGAAGTGGAATTAAATAAATAAATAAATAAATACTCACCCACCCCACAATTGTAAGGTATTGAGAGAACCTCTCTTTTGGTGTCCTATTTTAGGATGATTCAGTAAAGTAGTCCCTAGTCCCTACCCTTCCCCTCCCCCACTTCCCAAGATGCACATTTGAGTACACAGAACATCTTTAAGACTTTTTTTTCCAAGTGTTTCAACGAGCACCTTTGTTTGGTGTGGAAGAAGGGGAACAATGTGGGTCCTCTTTGTGTACCACATTATTGGGCTCTCATGAGTGCAACTCCTCCATTGAGGAGGACTTGGGGGCTTGTGCAGATGGTGTTTGAAGGGTATTTATTATGAATGCAACTTGCTACCTAGCAACATGCTTACCCATTCAAATTGAAAACAAATTGGATGGATGGCTGGGTTGCTTCAATGAAACGATCCATCCGGCCCAAATGTTTAGTTCAATGTGTTTCCAATTTATTTTTTCCCGTTTAACTCATTTTCAATAGTTCAACTATTTGTAGTTGATCTGGCCATGAAAGGACTTGTATCTTCCAACCCAATTGAAAATCACCTGTGAAGATAATAGATGTGCACCGTTTTGTATCTACACTAACAATAATTAGTTGCACTACCTTACCCTAAGGTCAGTTCCATCATTAAATAATCCTCAAAATAGTGAAATGAAATTTTGTGAAAATATGAAGTTGATGTGTTGAAAATCATCACAATTTTTTCATAGGCTACATGCTGAATAATTTCACTACTCATGTATCACAATATTATAGTAGATGACGAAAATATATATAATTTCAAAATTGAAAAACGAATTTATTTTTTTGAAAAAGAATAATTATTCATTTTGTCAATGTGTAAACTGACCCTAGGCTAGAGTAATAATACATTAAGAGGAGCACCCTGCATACTGGGTATTCATAACTTTTCTCAAATGCACAAGACTTATCCATAAAGTCACCCTGTCTTCACCCTCCCTTTGGGCCTGCTTTCACCCCCCCCCCCTCCCCTTGTTCAGTGGTAGATCCACAAAGTAAGGAAATTTTATTAAATCTCACAAGGTTCGAAAATAATCATAAGAGTTGTACAGGGTAGGAGCAGTGAAAATATAAGTAGCAGTAGTGGAGGCGCTCAGGAACAATGAAAGACAAAATGAAACTTCGTTTTGTCTCTCAATTCCCAGTTACATGTTTGATGCCCTATTATGTTGAAACTGGCCATTCTTGCCCCCTAATCACACGACTTTACGAATAACTCTATTACCTACTACATATTTCAAGTCTCACCCATAAACTTGATAGCAAGACTCTGAAAAGTGAGAAACTGCTAATGGCAAAGCAAGTGGATCAATCAAATAAACTTGTAAGTCAATAGTAATGACAGATGATGTTGTGGGGGACTAATCAAGCAATCTAACAAATCCACAATAAGATTTAAGATTTAGGCCCACTTTACACAAGAAGTCAAGGCCAATGTTCAACTCAAATCAAGCATTCCTATTGATGCAAAAGTTGAAATCAGCCCCAAGGGCTTTACACTACCAGTCATGGTTGAAATAGAAAAGATTTTCAATCTGCCTCGAGTTATTAATAAATGCTGAATTCTATGACCTTGTATTGGCCCCAAGGCTGAAAAAAAAAGATACCATCAAATTTGGGAAGCCAATTTGCAACCCTTGGGGCTAATTTTTGAGCATTTATTTATTATATCCTGACATCAATGTTCTTTCATATATTAGTAACTTGGAGGCCAAACAACAAGCCAAAAATGCCCAAAGTTGACCCCAAGTTTTTTTCAACCTGACTCCTAGCGTAAAGTGAGCCTAAGACTATGCAACAACTTTTGTGCAAAGATGTTAATCCCAAACCCTTTCTTGTTAACCAAACAAACAAGTTTTTACTGTTCTATATCCAAAACATGTGCTTGCAATGCATGGGTGGAGCTGATCTAATACTAATAATTTAGCCACACCAATTATTGTGTTTTTTTTTACTAAGGATGATTACAACATGTATGATCATTGATGTTTTAAGTGATGAAATCCCTAAAACTTTCACATTAATGTTCCCCAAGATCCTAGTAGTCTTGTCGTCTTCAAGGTTCCAAAATTTCCAATATCCACACTCCAAGTCCAACTTGAGAAGCAAGCCATAGTTACTAGATCCAATGAAGGTGTTGAAATTTGAACAAATAGCTTTTTCTTCACATATGTCCATAAGATGGGCATGATCAACCAAAGAAAAGGTATTGAAGATTGATGAATACATTAGTAATATATGAACTTTGTGCAAAATTTTGGAATATTTCATTATGGGTTTTTGAAAGTTGGGTGCCCAAAGAGGTTAACTTGTTATATTATTCCAAAATGCCATGTATCATGTTGGAAAGTGTAGATCATGTTAATTAGGTATAACAAGACAAATAGTTTGATCATTTGTCAATTTTTCATATTTCCATCTAATGACCAACATATCAATGCAAAAGAAATTAAACACATTAGGTCAACATTTGTCCTAGAGTAAGAATGTGAAATTATTAGCTTCATGAGGAAGCTTTGGCAAATCCCTTAGATGATTGGATCACTATGCTTTGAGTATTTGACAATGTCGGATGTTCATTGCTTGTGAAACTAGGTGGGTTGCACCCAATCCATATGCACTCAAGCCAACATCTTAGAAACACATAAATAGAGTATTGAGATCAAGTTTTTTTTTCAATTTTTTGATATAAAAACTTTGGCAAACTTTTTCAACAAATTATAAAATTTAGTTGAACAAGTGTAATGCCCTTGCCCAAAGGGCAAAATTCCAAAATGTTTAGGGTTTGTGTTGTTGTGCACTATTAGTGATGATCAATTGATGAAAAAAAAAAAATTGATTTTGTGAAAATCAAGTTCCACTAGAATGAAAATATTGAATGAAATTGCATGCAACCTACAAATTCAATTTGAAAACAATTCAAATTCAATTGAAGAGAAATGGGATGAAATTTGGTGCAAAATGTATTGAAAATCTTCTCATGACTATGGTGTTGAAAAAAAAACTTTGAGAATATTAATGACAATCAATTAAAAATGAATCGATTTTGTGAAATTTAAGTTCCATTCCAATGAAAATATTGAATGACATTGCATGCAACTTGAATTGAATTGAACTCAAATTCCATTGAAGAGAAATGGGATGCAAATTGATACAAAAAAGTATGAAAATTTACTCATGCTATGGTTTTGAAAAAAAAATCTAAAAACACACAATTTTGGAAAGACATCTTTCCATTCCTTTATACTTGGGAATTGGCCAAATAGATTCCAATTTATAACTATGATCCAAAAGGATGACTTATGGAAACTAAATTGCTCTACCTATACCAACTCTAATGAATTGTCATCATTATAATTGTATAGACATTCATTAGAAAACCCCTTTTTATTTCGAAAAATGACAAATTTTGTTGGAAAAAAATCATTGATTAGGATGAGAGACAAACTTGGAGCCCAATGCTTCAAACTCAATAAACCCCACCTCCATTAATTAATAAGATTCAATACCTATGAGTTGTAATTAGAGATTTTTTAAAGGGCAAGTTAATGTATAATTAGTTTATTTAGAAGGTCTTTTAGTAAATTTCTAATTACCTATGGTAAGTGTATTTTTTATTATTTTTGAAATTTTATCTAAGAGGTGAAATCACTAGATTTGGTTAGTTTTAAAAGGATGCAGTGCAATTATTTTGCCACCACATTCTTGTTAACTTGGGGAAGGATTAGGATAACCCCACCATAAAAGTAAGAGAAGATGAAACCATGGGTGGTGGGGGAACTTAGTTGGGTTCTCTCCATTATGTTGAAAGGATTTTCTAATAAGTATTAGAGGAGGTTTTGGAGGAGTTTTGTAGGAGAAGGATGGAGGCAAACTTAGACAAATGTGATGCATGTGGTTTGGTGCGAAAGTAACATTTGTGTGCACATGTTTTTTTTTTAATGTTTTGCATAGAAGGTAGTTTGTAAATTTAGTGTAGAAGATTATATAACTTTTCTTAGAAATTTGTGTCCTTATTTTTCAAGTAGGGAATTAGCTTTTGAAGATGGAAGATGAGACCAAACAATGTTCTACCTCAATATGGGCAAAAGGTAGTTTTTAGAAATTAGAAGTCTACATGAAAGTATTTTTCTTCTACCTTGTTAGATTTCAATGTTTTTTGCATTTTATTTATTTTTTAAATTCTATGTCCAGGTTGTTAGACCTTAGAATTTCTTTCAAAATAGAAGTAATAAAACTTACATGTCTTTTTTTTTTTCAAACTGTATTTAAAATTTGCACCCACCAATCCCATGTAACAACTAATTTGTGATTAGCAAGTATGTGGTATTAATAGAATACATAGAAGTTTTCAACCATACTAATTTGCTTAACATATTCAAGAAAATATGTGTAACATTTCTTTAGGACTTCATTGTATTGTCTTACAAGAGGGGATAAATGGTTGGCTTTGCAATTCCAAAGGTAATTGATTATGTCTGTAATTATGGAACTATAACCCAAAAAGGGTTTGAACCTATGAAAGTTAGTTTCAAAATTAAATTTTTTTAATAACACAAAGGTAAATTATATGAACTAAAGTCCCACACAAACATATTGAATTCACACAACTCACGTACCACAAAGGATGAAACTTTCATCCTTTTGGGTTAAAATCACTCACACCTAAAAATTGCACCTTCATAGTCATCACAAATGTTGGGACTCATTGTTGTCATTTCCTTCACAACAACCTTGTAATTGGATGAAGTGAATTTTTTTTTTAAAAATCATCACACGTGCATTGAATGGTACGTAAGTTATTCAACTACAAGTACTAATGGAAAATAATATTCCCATTATAATGTTGTTTGTTTAAATGCATTTGAAATTTTGTTTTAACATCATTCCATTTGAATAGCAACATTGACACCTCTCAATTATTCCTTTACTCAAATTTATCACAAACATAAGCCATTGCATTTCCAACAACACATTCAAAATTAAAACCTACCTATTTGGTTCCTTCTTTTTCCTTTACCAAAATAGTCAAAGGTGTAGACCACAACACAATTCCTCCTTGCCCTTGTCCTCCATGCTCCCACAACAACCAAAAAAACATTAAAGAACCCTCTCATGACCCTAACCCTTCAAAAACCATAATATTGTCACTTGAAAAATCAATTTTAAATTCATGGTAAAATAATTTTTCATTAATCACCCATCCACCATTAGTTGTCAAGAGGAAGAAAAAAAAAACCTCCCAAAATTACATCAAAAAATTTGGAAGCATATATATTTTAAAACAATAGAAAAAAACCTACAATGGTTTGTAATTACATCAAAAGAGTAATGGATGATGAGTAACAACTTTCTTGTGACACATATAGTTCAAACAACAAAGAAACAAATATATGCACCAAAAAAAAAATTTTGAACCAAAAAAATAGGAGATAAAATAGTCAAATAGTCAATAAGAATTATAACCTTGAAGGATTTTACAAGGCAAATATGCAAAAACTAACAAAAATGGTTCCTTATTTCCATCATAGCAACTTGGCCAAGAAAAGTAGCCATGTTGATTCTTTATTTAGCTTCTAGGGAGAAGATATGGAATTTGGTAAACCACATGAATCAAAATGAACTATTATGAGCCACTTTAATCATAACTAGTGTTTTTACATGTTTATAAGTCTCATAAACTAAAACAATGTTGAAAATGTGTGTTGTTTTTGTACCATGCCCTTTTTAATATATCAATCTTATAGGAATCTTACATTCAAATAAGTTTGAAAGTAATTCAATAAACATAAAATATCTTTCAATGCATTTTAAAGTGTCGTGACGTACGATGTCGTAAGGGTGTAAATCCGTAGTAAATTCTACTGAACAAAAAGACTAAAGCCAGTCAAGGGTATAAACTAATCAACCAAAAAGATATGCATGCACATATATATATACAATGCACAAGATGAGATTGAGATGAAATTATCATGTATCCCCCCCTAGACCTGAATTGGGAAAATTGTGGCATGGTCTAAGTAGGAATCAAGGTGCTATAGGAGAACATGATGAACAGTACCAATTGTCGGCGGGAACTTAAATGAGCTCCGGCTTGAGGCAAAAGAAATGGTATCCACCATTACAGTTATCGCAAAGCAGCATTTGATTAACATCGTCTATCCTCTGACATACCTAACATGGATACTCAAGTGGAGGAATCCAAGTCGATGTAATGATGGTAGGATCCAAGTTCGACAGGTGGTAGGGTGCACAATTTTTGGAATGATCCCAAATTGTGCGTTCGTTAGCTCCTTGCAACTCTAACACACATGAAGGCCTTATCGCTTTAATCCTCAAGATAGTGCGACCGAAAGAAGTGTCTAAAGTATCATTGGGTTGCCGTTAGAAATACACAAAATCACTAACATCAAATTGTCTCACCTTAGGTTTGTAACTGCCACCTCATGTGTGTGCATACCGTAAGGTGTCTCGATGCTATGCAGTGGACATGTTTTCCATGGCCATGGGCATAACCCTCTTGAATAAAACAACCATTTCTGCAATGACCCTAGCCCAAGTGGCTGGGGAGTCCAAGTCCACAACCTGATCCATTTGAGTAGCAATGGAAGAGGGTGGAATGGGATGTCTCCCAAAAAGTAAAAAGTAAGGAGAGAAATGAGACAAAAAGGCGTGTTTAAACATCTTATAACCCATGGCGATGTAAGGAAGGGCTAGGTCCCAATCCTCTTTGTTATTAGTGAGGCAAATCTTCCGAAGTCCCTTCTTACACGTTTGAACCATCCTCTCTGTAAGGCCATCAGCTTGGGGATGATTTCTTGAAGTCCGATGATGGTCAATGAAAGCATGGTCAAGTAGGTCTTGGAATTCTCCCTTGAATTCTAATCCTTGATCAGTAAGGCACTCAGCACAAGCCCCAAACCTACTTAGAACTTGTTGTAAGAAAACCTAGCTAGTGTTGTGTGATGACTTGTCTGGTAACGCAACAAGCTCAACCCACTTTGAAAAATGTTCAATCATAATCATGATGTAAACATTACCCTTGGAAGTTTGTGGTAATTTTCCAACTAAATCACATGACCAACGATAGAACATGCCCTGAATAGGGAGTGGAGAAAGTGTGAGTTGTCAAGAAGAGAAATAAGTTTTCACTTTATCACATTATTCACACCTAGCAATGACGTCTCGAACTTGAGCATACATACCTCTCCAATGGTAATGAGGAACGAAAAGGCTATAAGTATGTTTAACTCCAAAATGTCTAAACTCCGATTGTACCTTTTGAATAAGACTAGGCCGTTCATGTGGTGGTGGAACCACTTTGTTACCTTATGGTAAACATCGGACGAGATGATTGTCCTTCCATGAATAGCGTTTGGACCGCTATTGTATGCGATCCCATTGATTTGATGTAACTTGGGGAGGGTATTCCCCATGCTGAAGAAATCTTAGAGTGTCCAAGTCCTCCCATATATCCACAATGGGATGCTCAACCAGGTTACATTGCAGTAGTGCAAGATAACTAAATGCATCATATGCATGTATTGTTGGAATCTGGTCAAAATCTTGTTTGGCTTTTGAAAAATCTAAAAAGGTAATGAGGGGTTTCCGCGACATGGTATTCGCATTCTGATGTGTAATACCAGGTCGGTGAATAACCTTGAACTCATACTCTTGAAGTATAAGCGCCCAACGAGCTAACTTACCATTAAGTTTATCGTTGGTCATCAGCCACTTGATAGGCTGGTGGTTGGTATATAAAGTGAAATTGATGCCATAAAGATAGGGCCTTAAATGTATGATGGCCCATACAATAGCAAGGAACTCTCCTTCGTATGAAGAGTAGTTGCTCTTAGCCTTGTTGTTGCTTTGGGATGCATAAGCGATAACATATTCCTTGCCTCCTTATCAAGTTGGCCAATAATAACTCCAATACCAAAAGCACTCTAATAAGTGTGTAGAATGAAGACCTTGTTGAAATCAGGTCTTCTTAGAATGGGGAACTCTGAAAGCTTTTCCTTGAATGAGCCTCATCACTCCATGTCTAAGCAACATCCTTCTTTAATAATGCATAGAGAGGATGAGCAATAATACTGAAATTTTGGACATAAATTCTGTAGTAATTACATAGTCCGATGAAGCTTCTCAACGTGTGAACATCAATAGGATTGGGCATTTCTAAAATGGCTACTACTTTGGCCCAATGAGCCATAATACCATTTGGCAAAATTCTATGTCCAAGGTAGATTATTGAAGTGACAGTAAACTCACACTTTTTAGGATGGATCTTCATATTGACTTTGTGGAGCTTCTTGAATAACTCCTCAAGATGAGCCAAGTGTTGTAGGAGCCCCTTGCTATGCACTAGGACGTCATTTATGTAACACTTTAGGAAATTTGCCCTTTCAAGAATTTGGTCCATGACTCGTTAAAATAAAACAAGTGCATTCTTCAATCCAAAAGGCATCACAAGCCATTCCCACAACTTGTTGCTTCCATGGAATGTCGTTTTCTTGCGATCCTTCGTAGCGAGCACAATCTGGTTGAAACCTTGCCTCATATCCATAATTGTGAAGATGTTTGAATCTCCAATGCTATCAAACAGTTTTTCAAAGATGGGCATGGGGTACCTATCCTGAAGTGTAATTAGGTTCAAAGGCCTATAATCCCCGCACATCCTTTTCTTAATCCATAATCCAGCTGAATCCTTATTTGTTGGCATTACTGTAGCAACTACGAAATTAAAACTTGATGGCTGAATGAGACTAGCCTCATGGAGCTCTTTGCATCTTTCATCTACCAATTCCCACTCATGCTTGCTCAACCTATGCTTCCTTCGATAGACGGGTGTCTCATTTGTAAGGTCTATAGATAATTGCATGGTCTTACACCTACCTAAGTTTTTCATTGAGAATACGAACACATTCTTGTACTTAATTAGCAAGTCTGTGACCTGGTCTCTCTCCTTTTTGGTGGGTTGGTTCCTGATAACGAAAGGGTAGTTGGAAACACATGGAATGGAATTGGAAAGTGTGTTTGAAGAACCTGGTGTATTAGGTTTTCCACTATCCAACTACGCATATTCGTAGAAGGTTGTAATTGTTTATCCAGAAGTTGATGTACCTCCAGGTGTATCAGACATAACTTGAGTCAAATTACATGGTACGTCCTCCCCCCCAACATTAAGAGTGAAATGTAGAGTGTTGAAGATAAGCAAGTGTACTTGGTCGGGGTGCCATGTGATCGCATCGCCAGAACTGTAAGCTTATTGAATCAGTGTTGGTGTTATATACATTTGAAAAAATACACAGGTTACCAACAACCATGTAAGGGAGTTCAGGTCCATGCCTCTCCCCAGTAGAACGTTACACTCCAATCTAGTCACCTTAGTGTGACTAAAAGTGCCAGCTTGGAACCCCATAACCTTTTCTCTTTCTTCCGGGCTTGGTTCATCCCAAGTGGCTAAAGCATAACGATACACTAGGCCTGGTCCATCTCCTTGAAAGGCATGTGTTATTGGGAAGGAGACAAAGGTGGGCCAAGGACCTCTTGGTTTTCCTATTATGTTCGTAGGAAACCAAGGAGGTTTTTCTTGCCTTGTAACTGGTTGGCAAGAGCTCTGATCATCCAATATGTGAGAAACTTGCAAGTTGGGGTCTCTGATGGTGTATTTCAGAGCCAGCTGCAGAATTGGGAGTGGTGCCAAGTTGGTCCACCAGTTGCGTAACCGGTGCATATAGGAACCGCATTGTGCCACATCGAGTAGGAGGGGCTCTCCAAGGTAATGCTTGACCAATGTGTAGTGCTCTTGGATTTTCTCCCTTTGGTCAAGCTGAGAAGGGGTGTTCTTAATTACATAACCAAGCGTAGAAAAAACAAATTGAGCCCAGGTGATCAATTGTACCATGTCCATGTAGAGTCCGGATCTTGTGTCATTCAAGCCTTCTCCAAATCCAGCTGCTAAAAATCCTTAACATTCCCAACCTGAAATGATGAGGTCTAGAGGGCCAAGTAATTCCATATGCTTCTTTCAAATTAGTTGCATGTTAGAGGGCAAGAAAATGAAACTGGCCTTCCATGTGGTGGTTGAAAATTGTTGTGGAAATCTAGCTATGAGCTCCATCATTCTTGATGCCATCACTTGCCTCGCAATAGGATCAATGTCTACGTAGAAATACCTCCAAACCACCATCCCTGACTATAGTAAGGTTTCGAGACCTATACCAATACCACTAAAAAGCTTTAGTAATGTAATCCCTTCCTTAGGTGGTGTCCAGGCGATTAGTTGACGAAGTACTAGCTTAATTGGTTCGCTATGGTTCTCCATGTTCTCAAAACTAGACAGAGCTTTGACCAAGGGGTTGTGGGCTGCTTTGAACCTCTGTAAAACCTTTGGTCCGTGTTGAATGTCAGTAGGAACCACCTTCAAGCTTTCAGTAGCTTGGGCGTAAGCTATTTCCTTTTCATTTCCCTCTATCCACTCGTGGCTAGCTTGTTGGATGTAAGAAATAATGTGTGCTCCCTTGAACATACAATGGTGAGCCATAGGACTATAGTTCCCATGTAAATCAAGGGGTATGTATCCCAGGTGGTGGCCATCAGTCTCCCAATTCATTCGATAGTATGCATGCTCGAACTAGTTGTCAATTGTGAAGCCTGGTGGAAACAAGGCCTCTTACCCAATGAACACATCATAATTCGTGGCATTGGTGATTAAACATCTAACCTGTAAGCAAAAGTCCTAATCTATACCTTCATTGAAGTTAAATGTAATCAAATCCGAGCTTTCCCCAAGTACCTCCTCTACGCTCCCACTAGCGATGCGAATCTACCACATAGATTTCCGTAGTTTGGAGTCAAGCATGCCCATCTTCTTGGCGAATTGAACTCCAAGAATCACTGGTTGGGCACCTGTATTGAGAAGTACCACTCTGGGTGTATGTCCTCCCACTTAGATTGTTGACCTAGTATTGTCGACAATGGCAATTCTGGTGGTGATGGAAGTTCTCTCACTAGGCACCACGTTCGGAAATGAATGAAAAATTTTGTGGAAAGAATGGCTATCCACAACACCTTTGCTGAATAACAAATCCACAAGTGAGGTGTTTTTAATTCCCTTATGATATGTGAATGTAAAATTAGAGGTAAGAAAGCCGACTAATTTAGCCATGTTAAAATTAGTGATCGGATTATGAACACCATCTATAACACATGAGCAAATCGAGTGTCTCTCCAAGGTGTTGGATGGGACCTCTGTAGCATGTGGATCAAGGATTGGTAGAGGACCTAATGTAGTGTTCAGGGTATCCTTTAATATTGCAATTATGTCCTTAGTGTTTAACTTCAAATCTTGAAAGTTAAACAACAGTGTACTCACAAGCTTTTGTGCCACTTCACGCATTTGAAATTGGCATTCCATAAGTTGATTAGTGAAAAATTGTGTGTTTTCCTTATGTACATGTACTGTTGGGACACGAGAATTTGATGCCCTAATAGCTTGTGGTGTAGTAGTCTTTTCCCCCCTCGCCAATAAGGTGCATTCTTCTTCCGTGTTGAGAGGACGAAAAGATTGTGGCATGACTTCTCGAGCTCCTCTAGCCTTAATAATAGGACTTGAACCAAATGCAAGTCCATTAGTCTGAATTACATGCCTAGTGGCAGAAACTCTGGGTGCCACACTAGCCTCTTGTGCCGTGACATAGAAAGGGCAAAAAGAAGTAAATTTTGGTGTGAAACTACAATTGTGTGCATTGGAAATAACATACTCCCCAACCATGGCATCGTGTGAGAGGCCATAGAACGACCTAGGAGGTCCCTCCCATGATCCTGAACCTTGTACATGTTGGGCATGACTAGTTGGTTGGGAGGACTTGCTTTTTAGATTAGCAAGTTAGGCCCTCAATGATTCAAGTTCATTTTGTAAAGTCTGAACTTGAATTGCATGGGCTTGAAGCACCTCCCTCTTATTAGCATTATGCTCCTTCTTCTTACCATTCTTACTAGAATTACCCTTAGTGGGCAAAGCTTACACGGAAGGCTAAGGTGCCTTGGCTTTTGGTTGAGGGACAACGGAAGATGCTGGCAGATTTTGCCATGGTAATTGGAGTTGCTTCCTTTCCGGGAACTTGGCAAAACAAACAGCTTCCTGATGTCCTTCTTTCCCATAGTAATCACAAAAGAGATCCTCGAAAGGAATGTTGCACTCACTTACTTTGTGGGCGAGATTGCCACAGTAGTTGCAAGAAGGTAGGATGGGTGCAGCCGAGTGCACTGCTTTGGCCCTTGAAGAAGAATGTGATGATTTGGTTGGTGTAGCTGGTGGAGGCTGAGGCTTTGAACGTGAGGGAGGCCTCATAATACTAACCTCAAAGTGTGCATGAGCCAGTTCCAGCTTTTCATAAATGTTATACACATCCATCAAAGTGTACGAGTTTCCAAATTCTGCAAAAACCCGTTACAAAACCTGCGCATGGAGTGTTGGAGTACCTTCCAACGAACAAAGATACCGGTGGGCAGCTTCTAGGTTTGTGATGCTCTAGGTATCCTCTTTGAGTTTGAAAAGCCTCATGTAAAGCATCTTGAAGGTTTCATCCTTCTGTCGAGAAAAGGTGGAGAGCTGCAGAATTTTTTCAAAACTTTTGACTGGAAATTCCAGCTCAAGAACTCGAAAAAATTCCCCCACTGGATCAGCAAAAGCTGGCGCATTGGTGGTGGGAGGAATGTTTATGGTAACGACAATGAGTTGTCGAGGAGAAAGGTTTACTGAAGTAGGTACCAGGTCTGGATTATTGGGCACAATCCCATGATGTGCAATGGTAGTTTACAATGCAACTTGAAAGGCGGTGGCGATGGTTGTGGTGTAAGTTGGATTGGGAATCTGGGTGATGCCCAAAATCCTTGCATAATGTTACTCGTAGACATCCAATGCCTCATAATGCACATAATGGGCCAATTGTTTGAATGTAAACACCTCGGTGTAATTAATGCCATACTTGAGTTCTAATTCATAAACCACATTTGAAAAAGTTTCCTTGAACTCCCTCAAAGAAATAATTCATGGCCTTTCGCTGAACTTCTCAATTCTTCAAGAGGAATTGTTGACCTCCATGGTGTATATGGGTGTAGAGGTAACAACTTGCAATGGAATATACGATGATGGTGTGAACGTTGGTGTGGCAACATGTGTACCCCATTGATGAGCCCCTCCAAATGGACTCTGATGGACCGTTGATGTAGTGTAATCTGAACCTGAATTCTTGGTAGGAGTTGTACTCGATGATGGTGGTGTTGTAAATGCTTGATGCTACCGTCGTGAAGATCATGAACTTAAAGAAATTGGCTCAAAGGATTATGTGTTACTTTGTAGCTAATACCTGGGCTTTGGCTGAACGGTAGTGCTTTCATCATCTAAGGACATGGTGTTGTCCCATGCCCCAAAACTTTGTAACAATATAGAGAAGTAGTTACAAAGTTCTAACACAACGTACGGTTTGAAAAATATGATGCATCAATGGGAATGAATAGTGACGAACGGATGTCGAACAAAATGGCAAGATGGCAGAACGTAGGACACAAGATGACAGAACGCAGGACACATGCCATAGGATGGTAGACCGCAAGTCCAACGAACGAAAGTTCATGGGCGGACGACCCTGGACCGATGGAGGTCCAACGGACAAAAGTCCAACGAACGTCCTTGGACAGACGGAAGTTTGACGAATGTCCCTAGACGGACAAAAGTCCGTGGATGGACAAAAATTGGCAATGTGACGTCGGTGGTCACAGCATCGCAGAATGCCCGTGAGCTTCATAGTAATGGCCAACGGCAATGCGATGTTGCAACACTGCAAGCTCGTAACACTACAACTGGTGATGTTAAAACTTGCGACATTACAAGCTCGCAACGTTGCAACTTGCAACGTTGTAACTTACAATGCCACAACTTGCGACGACACTAGAGTTTGCGACAATGCTGCAATTTACAGCGACATTGGTCGGCAACGATGGTGGGCAGCGCTATGCTGCTATGTAGTTATGCTAGCCATTAGAACTAAAATTATTGTTATTATTATTATTTAGATGGCAACTTCAAAAGTCTTCAACTTTGTGTCTCTACGCGAGATAAAGAGAAAGAAAAAAGGAAGGGGGAGGAGGTTTGAAACCTGCTCTGTTGGTTGGTAGAAATGTAACAACGCAAGCTCCCTCCAACAACACCAATAACAACAACTCAAAAACTCAAAGGCATAAAAAATTTGCCACTTTCAACATGAAGGAACAAAAAATAAAATTTTTCTATAATTTAATTACAAAGAAAGAAGAACATGAAATGTATGTAGATGGTGGTCGTGCAATGATCGCCATGAACATCTAGAAATCCTATTTGATTATGGAGGAAACTTTCCTGACAAAGGAATTCTAGAAAAACTAAAAAGAAAAAGGAAGGGCTTGGCCTTTTATACAACCACTAATAAATTGAAACCCTAAGTACCTAATAACATACAGTCACTTAAGACCGTACATTAACCCTAAAAGCGCACATGGGCATGCCCATAACTGGCCATCATGTATGAGGCCATGTACGGGCCTAAAAAAAACATGTAACTAGTTTTTTGTGCTTGAAAAACAATATGACACAATGTTAAAGCATTATCTAAGCATTGTTATTCATTAACATGTTAAGAATTTTTTTATCAATTTTATGATGCCACATTATCTTGTCAAGACTAGTCACAAGCAACTCAGGAAGCACCAATAGCTCCAATTACCTTGTTTTTACCCACACTTGCTTTAAAAGCCTAATAAGATTAATAAAAGGTTGAATATTTTATGGTGACTTTGAATGTCATTGGGGATGAGTTTTAACTCCATTTTTTTCAAATTTAACACATTGTCATTATAATTTCACATACCATGGATTATTGGAGATGTTTAAAGATCATATCTATTGTCCACTCACACCTAGTGTGTGTGCTTCTCCAATGTCTACAACATAAAAAATAGTGCACAACCCGTTTAACATAAACATGGAATATTGGACACTGTGCAAGAAAGATTAATTAAATGACACCACATGGACCAATCATTGCAATAAACCAATCAAAGTCACATTCCTTTGTTGACCATATTGAAGAGCATTGTATCTTGTGCATATTTGGAATTCCACATTCAATTTCACATTATTCAAAAATTAAACTTTATCCAAGTTATAATTTTCAAGCCATTATGTTAATATTGATGGAGCTACTCTAATTATCCAACTTCTAAAGCAAATAAAACTTGTTTAATGATATGTGTTTTTTGTTGCATTGTTGGCCACCACATGCAACATGTCAGCTTGCATGGTAACACAACATAACCTTTATTTGTTATATACAAATGTATCAATTTGATAATCATATCACAAACTTTCCATTTAATGATTTGGTAATGGAAATTGTGCAAAATATGTTGTTAATAGGTTCATAGTTCTTGGACACAAATTTCGTGCGTCTAGAACACATATGAAACATGTACATGTAGGATGAAAGATTTTCATCCAAATTAAAATTATGTGAAAATGATTTTTCATATAATTTAAAGTTTTTGCATATGTTATGTGTTCAAAACACATATAAGTAAAATCAAGAATGACAAATGTTGTGCATATAAAATACATATGAAGCACGTATTGTCATCCTATTTATACATGTTTCATATGTGTTTAAATGCACAACATCTACTTTAACTACAATTAATAATCATCAACTCTTGCTGAAATGATTATTTTTTTAAAAATGGGGTCTAACAATCCCATGTTTTGAACATTTTAGAATTTCAACAACATAGATTAAATATGTTTACATCTCCTCATCTTTTTCAAAATCATTGTGGCAATCTAGTGGTTAAAACAAGTTGTACCTTATGATAGGTGCAAAGTTTGATTTTCTTGAAATCTAGCATATTATACTCCATTTTTTTATGACTTGCCTTGAAGAGGATTAATTACCATCAAACATTAGTCACATGTATGATATGTGCACAACTACAAACTTATGAAGAATGATTTTCATTACCAAATTATTTGATCAAAGTTTGTGATACAAGGATTCATCTTTGAACATGAAGATATTTCTTAGATTTAATGTTACATCAATCAAGGCTAGAACTTGAAATATGAATAACATTTGAACACTTGGTGTGTGTTAAATTTGAATTATAAATCAACACAAAGATCATCTTTATGGTATGGATCAACAACTTATGTTCCTTCCCCTTTTATGAAATTAATTAACATTAAAAAAAAATTGTCCTTTCTAATGAATTAACACTAAATGTTGCAATGTGGAATGATCAAGCACAATACAACATTGTCATGTGTTATATGCAACACACATCATCATTGCAAGAAAAGGTGCACATTGTGACACAACCTTCATTAGTGCTAATCTCACAAGACATCTCATTGGTTTATTTACTCTAATCTCTATGTTTACAAAGGAAATTGAATTGTATGTAATTTCTTTTATTCAATTTGATAGTTATTAGTGTTGTATTATGATCACTGTCTTGAATACACCACATCCAACATGTACTAAGCAAGCATGATGTAGTTCAAATCCAACACTTTGGTAAATACTTTCAAGCATGACTTCTTTGTATTTTGTTTAACAATGTTTTTTTAAAAACCTTACAAAGGTACTTGACAATGTTGGTTATGTTAACTATGAAGTCATGGGCTCAAGCTTTGGCATTATCATCAAAGTTATTTAGGATAACAACTATGTAGTTATCACAACCACAAGCATAGGTACCACCATCTTGTTTTACTTTGGAAACTTGACAATTGTCACAAATTGTCAAATTGGAAACACCATATTCACAACATGACTATATTGGTGGACAAAACATGTGCATCAAGAAATATGAAAGATGGTGATGAAACACACATCTACTATTTTGCAATAGTACCATCACCTTAGGTTTTTACAGTTGTCTTTCCATCTTCATTGCCCAAAATTTGTGCATTGTTTGCAGACCCAAAGTCACATCCAAATATTTACTTGTCATGTATAAAAGTTTACATTTTCATCTTGTTGTTCATCCATGATATGGACCTTTTGATTTATTTGGCTATATAATGCATTCAAAAGGATTTTAATCTAAATGTTTTCTTTACATTGATTTTTGGGATTCACAAAAAGTTTGTGTGCATCCATGGTTTTCATTCATGTGAATTAATCCAAATTGGTTACCAAGCAACTTTGGCAATTATAAAATCAATGAACAAACATTGTTAAAGTTAACCACACAACTAATATTGAATGAGGTTATAAGGTGTATTATTAGATGATAATTGATTGATGAATGTTCATACCATCCAATGAACAGAAAATTATGAAAAAAAATTATTGGACACACTAGAAGAAAAATGTCAATTTGCAACTTCAATTTGTGATTATAAAATAATAATAATCAACATTTACAACTAAATTTTTTTTAGTTGCATAAGCAAAGTTGCACCCAACATCTAATTGCAAATTATAACTTAATGTGATGTCACCAAATGGACCATGGATGATGTATACAATCAACTTCATCCTTTGACCATCCGTATAATATTTGCAACTAAAACTTGTTTTTGCAACTATCAAATATTCACACATTTTTTGTCACATGTTTTAAATTAAAATAATTAAAAACAATGATTTTAAATGTTGAAAAAATCCATGCCATCAAATTCCAATGACTTGTGATATGCCACTCATGATACCAAAATGCACCATGTAGCACTATGAAATATTTTTGGCGAAAATTCTTTTATTATTCAAACACTAATCTTGGCCTCGTTGTGAACATTCATTTTAGATGGTCTTAAAGTGTGACACGTGGCACAATGAAAATTTATTACGTGACATTTTAATTATATTTTGGAAAAATTAAAATGAATATTTATTTGAGTAAGTAGGTAGGTAGATACATAAGCCTATGTAGGTAGGTAGGTAAAATTAGGTAGGTAGGACATACCTACCTACTTAGGCTACTTACCCATTTACATAAGTAATTAAAACTTGTGTATCTACTTATTTACCTACTTAAGTAGGTAGGAAGGTAGGTGGGCTATAAAGTAAGCATGTAAGTGTTATTTCATTTTATGTTTTGCTTTTATAATTAAACTTCTTTGTGTTCATCCCCAATGGCACAATTTTTTTAATGTGGAAACATAAATGAAGGCACCTTAGTTATATAGTTTCCAAGATGAGAAAGGAGGACGAAACATATGTGTTAAATTTTTTAGTTACACCTTAGTTGCAAATTGAATTGCAACTAGAAAATTTCACCCATATGTTTTGTCTTCCTTTCTCATTTTGGAAACTATATAATTATATAACTATATAGGTAAATAGAAACTAATTAACTAACTAATTAATTAGCCACTAACTAATTACCTACCTACCTAACCACTTACAAACCTACCTATAATTACCTACCATTCTTTAATTATAGAAGTAACATTCACTTTTACTTCATTCTTTCTACTACCTAATCAATTAATTCATCAACAATATGTAATTATTTTATGAAATTAATTAACTGGTTATTAATTTAATTAAAAATTTGATCAAATAATTATTACTAATAACTTTTTTTTTGAAACTTAGCTTTCTAAATTTTAGTTACCAACAAAATTAATTAATTGATTGATTGAATATCTGATATAATTAATAAATAAATAATAAATACTTAATATTCAATATTAAGTAATGAACTTATGAAAAATTTTAGTTGATAAATATCATTTAAAAAGATAGTCATTGATATTTAATAAAAATGTATCTAATTAATAATTAATTAATTAATATTTAATAGCTTGCCAACTATTAGTTAATTTGATATTTATTAACCATAACTCTTGATTAGTAAAATTGAATTATCAAATATTCATTGAATATTAGTTAAATATTATTTAACCTACTAATTGAAATATTTATTAAATTTTAATAAATTTAAAACTGATTAGTAAATATTAATTATTAATTCTGAACTTATGAACTAAATAGGAAATCAATTTAATTAGTCATTAATAACAACAAGATAATTCAATTTCTGAATTTTTAATTAACATATAAGCTACACAACTATTAATTAACTAATACTAATTTACCATAACTCTTGATTATTAACAATTATGAGATAATTAATTAATTAATAATTTAATTAATAATTTACTTTTAATAAAAAAATTTAAACTGCTTAATAAACATTAATCATTAATTCTGAACATATGAAAAAATAGGAAATTAATTAAATTATTAATTATTAATAACTACATAATTGAATTTGTGAAATTCTAATTAATACTCTCTACATAAATATTAATTAGTTTAATATATATTTTAATTTACCATAACTCTTTACTAGTAAATATTAATGATCAGGTAATTAATTAATAATTAGTAATTAATAATTAACTTATTCATTAGTTATTTATAATTTGTAACTTGATTAATAGCTTGAAATGAAAATTTTATCAAATAAATCAGTAAATATTGAGTTTTATATCATTAAACTATCTAATTGGTGAGCTAAACATATTAAATTATTAATTAACATTTTTCAAATTATTTATTGATTATTAGATCATGAAATAAGTATAATATAATATAATAAATTATTAGTTCATATTTTACATTATTTAATCATTTTCTGATATTAATATTTTATGAATAATGAATATTAGTTTGAGATTGATTAAGATTATGTCATCTTAATATGATCTCATCACTATAATTTAATTATACATTAAAATAAACATGGTATATTTGTAAACAAACCATAATATAAAATCAAGATGAAATTGTTTATTTTAATATGTTCATATATGAAATAATATGTGTTCAACATGCATTGAGTATAGGTTAAATATATTTAAATATTTTAAATAGATTTTAATATATGATTCATGTACCTTGACTACATGTTAAATATATTTTTAATGTAGTCTAAAACACCTTAGTGTACATAAAATGTGTAGGCACACCACAAAAAGTAACCAAGTTACAACCAAATTTGTGACCAAATGAATATAAAGGCCTATTCTTGAATGAAAAATCAAAGAAGTTAGTCAATATGGAAGGATGTACAATTTAGTAGTCACACCATAGTCGCAAAAATAGTAAAATAAATTAAAAAGATGTTTACTAGTTGTAAAAATTACAAAATATAGTTGTAAATAACGGATAGTCACATGTAGTCGCAAATTGGATAGTTACATAATACAAAAAAAATTGTAATGACAAAAGCTTTCTAATGATCAAATAATGGTTTGGTGAACAAACAATGAATTAATTAAACAACTTGATAGACCTACACAAAAATTTTCAAAAAGAGTCTAATACATCCACATATAATATTCAAATTGAACCAAAACAATAATTTTGGATGTTAACTTGTAAATCCATTGTTGTTTCATAATGGGCCAATGTTTAATTTTGAATGGCCATCGTCCTAAAGAAACAAACTCCCAAGCTTTAAAATTAATTAATCATATGTAAAACAACAAAGCTTCATTTGTTAATGCAAGCAAAGTTTTTGGGTACTTGGGTAGATGATAAATTCTTAGCATTTGATCTTTTATGTGGGTATCATCACTTCCTTAAATTCATAGTCTAAAAGGGATGTCACATCATTGATTGCTAACAAGATTATTGTGCAATGTAATTTGTCATGATACGTCAAAAGTGATATTGACATTTGGAGTAAAGATGATTACATGCAATGTGCATGAGCATTGCTTGACTATATCATGACCCCACACTTGTATTGTGAAATTTGTGTTTGTGACCTTTAGATGTTTGTGAAGTAAAAAGGATTGAATGCAATGTGCATGAACATTGCTTGATCATAACATGACCTCACACTTGTGGTGTTTAGACATTTATGAAACTAGTTTGTCTTTTTAAGGTAGCATTGTTGAAAATATATAACAATTTGGATAATTCTTTTATAATTGTATGGTGATGACATTTGATTGAATGGTCAATCAATTGTTGGTTTCTACCGTTACAATGAAATCAAAATGTGTTTTTGACAATGTGAAGCGTGGTGAATGGGAAATAGGTACCCTTTGAATCTAATTTTGTGTTTTGAATAAATACACAACAAAACTATTATGCATGGATTAGGGGTTGTGTTGCATGTTGAACAAATGAAATTATTAAAAATTAACATTCCATAATGACATATGTTCAAGGACATGAAAGTAATTATTTTGAAAATGAAACAATTAAAACTACAATTAAATCTTTAAATTCTTTCATTCGTCCAAGGAAATGGGAGGGGACATGGAAGGCTTGTAGTAAATTTTTAAACTAAATCTTTGGATGGGTGGACACCATTACATTCTAAGAATGCACATTGCATTTATGTGAAATTAGTCTACACATTTTGGTTCACAAATCACCACAAATTTGTGAAGTTGTACATCTTGTTGTGGAACTAAGTATTTGATTCAAAGTGTGGAATGGAAATTACATGCTTGGGGTGAATGACTCACAAAAACACATGTTGAATTAACATTGAACACATACTTTACACATGGTGGATCTTTGCAACCTTTGGCTTGTTAGAAAGCTAGAGGGACCAAGGCTCAAACTTTACTTCAAAACAGTGTATGCTTAGGGGCATTAAGGTATTTTGTTGAAAATGAAATGAAACTGAAACAAAACAAGAACAAGGAAAACAAGATGAATAGGGAGGAAAGAGGTATCTTGTTACTTGTTGAGTGCCTAGTGAAGCAACACTAAAAAGGTGGAGGTGATCATTTTCACATACACAATAGTCGTATGCACAACTTTGTGTAGGGTAAAATCTTTGCCCACAACTTTACCAAATTAACAACCTCTACAAGGTGGAGTTGAACACTTGAACCCAATTTTGATAAGTCCCATGGTCAAGGGCTTTATTGAACATAAAGATTGTTACTTGGATTTTATTGTTTAATTTTTCCCATAATACCCAACATGTATCATGGGAAATATACAACATAGGCATTTTGAAAAAACAAAACACATATAGGTGTCGGTGTTCCATTTTCCAAAATGCCTTGCAAGTTTTTATGCTTTGCAACACATTCTTTCAATAGAATAGAAAAATCCAAGGTCCTTAGAGAATGGCACCCTACGACCAATTAAGCCACACAAGTAGTCATTTGGTAGCCCAATAGGGTGAGCTTAGCTAGTGGCTACAAATTTGACAACATTGGCCAAGGTTCTATTCCCATTTCATAAAATACTTGAGAGATTTCATTGCCATTTTTCATTATATAAATACCTTTGAATGTGTTACCAAAGTTCCCAAATTTCATATTTCATCTTTGTTAATTTTCATGAAGGATGGCTATAATATTTTTAATGCTCATTACACTAGTAATTGTCTTGTCAAGTGCCATACTTGTACTCCTATTTGGTGTATTGCACAAATTCTAATTTACCTTACCCTTTAACCTATATTTATTTATTTATTTCCATAGGACAAGTGTAAGATAATTGGCAAATGTTTATCCCAACCTTTGCCTTGTGAATTGGTTCAATGTTGGTCATTTTAAGTTTACCTTGACTCAAATTGATAGTTTTGCAAAAGCCTATATCTCCTTACCTAGTTTACATATTTGTTGAATTCAACAAATATGACCTATTCACCATTATTGTATGCAAAAGTTTTTGGTAGATATACAACATTCATTTTACAACGACAACACAAAATTCTTGAAAAATTAAGATTTAATATTCCTAAAATAAATGTTAATTGAAACAAGCCTTAATACTACTATGAAAGTAAAACAAACAAATCCCAAGTATTTTTTAAAAATTTGAAATTCGAGACGTAAAGTCTCAAGTCATATTCATGAAAAGTCTAAAGTTTTATTTGATTTACTTGTATGCCCATGAGAGAGAATGCAAAAGCATTATAATCAACACAAAAATGAAGGAAGTAGCCATAAAAAAGCATAGGTGTGCAATCCCTCCTCTTTTCTAAGAGGGAATTTCAAGGACATAAGGCGTCCTCCAAATACACTATGAAATATCTTCACAGGCTTTGCAATTGAATATAGTATCAGGCCCATAGAACCACATTCATAAAACATGACTAAGGTAGAATGTCCTTTTTTCACTAATTTTTTTGAGCCATTTTTTGTTAACTTAATTCTAAAGTTGCAATTCTCATATCTGCATTAAATGCCACCCAAGCACCTCACTCTTCCTTTAAGTACAAAGCAATCCCACAAAGTGAGAAATTAGGTCATTTCTATTGAGGTGTGGTGTTGTTGTTGTTGGGCCAATCTTTCAATGGAATCCTTTGTCATTTCAAAACTTTTATGGTTGCATTGAGCTTTGGTTGTCTACTTGAAATGTCTACTATATACTTTTCATTTCATTGATCTTTTGTTGTTCATTTTGGCCCCCTTCACAACATTTGCTTACATCTCATTTGTTGTCTCAATGGCTCTCAATGTTTTGGAATGAGCTTTTGCAACCTAAAGCAACCTAAACAATTTTGTTGATCATCACCCCTTCAAAACAGCTCCATGGGCATCAAAGACTTGGGTCAAAACCCTAACCCTAGACTGCCAGTTCTTTGCCACTTTGAATTTTTAGAGAACCTCCATTGTTTTCTAAAAACTAGAGGTTCTCTAAAAATTCAAATAACCGCCCCAACACTGGTAGGCACTATCATATGCCCACCTGCATATAGGGTGTGGGTGGATCTACTCTCACCCCGAGTTTGCAGCATCAACCTTGACACTGCTTTGAGCTTAGTTATCTTGGACATCAAGGATTCCTTATCATTCATGTGAAACAAATCAATTGAAGCTTAATTTTGGTTTGAAAGTACCCAGACTCTTACACACAAGATCTTCTATACAAGTTAGTTTGATACTAGTAACTTGTACAAGGATTTTGAAGCAATTGGGAGATGTCCTGGATGATTTGCAGCTACAACCAGTCACAATGAACTTTAAGAACTTATGACAACTTCATGTGAGAAGAAAGACTGGAGACTACAGTTTTGTATCTTGAAAAACAGGCAACAAAACAAAGTTTAGCACCTGTGGTACAACTTTCAAGAAGGCTCATTTACTTGAAACCCAATACACAGAAATGATTTTGAAAAACAGATTGTAAATATATAACACCATTTCCATGTCTGAGATGTATCAAGTATCAACCAGTGTTGGTCTGGTATCAGCTTTTCAACATACCAGCTGAAAGCACTTCATTTTCAAGCTTTCAGAGGCTTCCAGTGTGTAGCCATAAACATATAGAAGGTTGATTAAAGATTTGCACTCCATATCTTATTTATTGCCATTTCTTTTGTACATCTTCTATGGATGATTGCTACTTAATTTTGTATATATGTCCCTGGTATTGAAACTGGTATAAAATTGGTATAGGCTGGTATTACCTCAAGTCCCGAGTCGCTACCAGGCTCTGTATTGTCTCAAGCAATACCAGCCTGGTAGGGTGTGCTTCGTACCAGTACGAAAGTGTTGATTGCAGGTGCAAGTCTATATACACCAGACCAACATTGGTATCAACAACACTGCATTTATCCCGAATTCGTCAACTGCTTTTTGGTGCATCATCATCACAACATCTCTCCAAATTTTGGGTGGAGCTCTGGAACAATCAACACCCATTTCAACACTGCAATTCATGTCCACTAATGAGTATGAAAGTTACACAAAAGATTTGCACAACTGAGTTTCCAAAGTTGGAGATTGGAGTCCGATTGGCGTATCATATAGCAACTTTTGTGTTTTGTGATTCTGGTTGTCTCCCTTCCTTTTGAGTAAGTTCAAGAAAAAAAAAATTCAGCTTCAAGCAAAGTTGAACTGCACAACGCGAATCAGCACCCAACTCGTGACTTGCGATGTTGGACATGATCTATGAATCAAACATCTGGAAAAGCACCAATCATCATGGCATAGTGTCTCTGCCATTTATGCTAAATTTTCAAACAAAAATCATGAGAGATGATAGAACTGTGTTACGACATGGTTATGTAATTTTGGTTGCAAAATGAACTTGATGGAGGAAATCAAATCAAATACAGCATCATGATGGAGAATTAAGTCCTTAGCTTTCTTTTAACCCTTCAATATTGCACTGAGATTAAACCCTAATCATTCAACAATGTTTAGGGTTTAACCCGAAACACACAACTGTGTTTATTGTATCCTGAAACTTCAAAAACCTCAAAGAACCGGCAATTATAGATGGGTTTCATGAAAGGAGGTACCTGTCCCCACACTGCTTTATGCCAAGCACAGAGAAGGAAGGAAGAACAGCTGAGTTTAAATAACCGGAGGTTCTCAATGTGATTGTTTAGATACCTTAAACAATCACCTTGAGAACCTCTGGTTCTTTGACCGGTTTCTGACATGTATAATCACAGTTCTCAAAAACCTGAGGACTTCTTCTGGTATGTAACTGCAGTTCTCCGAAACACTAAGAACTTGTCAAATAACCGTCGGTTTTAAGAAACCGCTGGTTTTGACCAGTTATTTTGTGAGAACCTTCGGTTCTTCAACGAGTGGGTTTTTGAGAAAACCAGAACCGGAGGTTCTTTGACTCCAACAAAAATTGAGAACAGCTGCAGCCAGCGGTTCTTTGATTCCAAAAGTTTTTTCACGCCACCTTGAACTGGAGGTTATTAAAAAGAAATTCAAATAACCGCCCAACAACTGGACCAACAGTTTTCCAGAGGAGGAGGGCTTTGTAACTGCAATCCCTCTTAGGAAATGTAATTTCTCTGTAGGGGTTTTTCTTTAATCTATATGATTATTGGTTATACACAAAAATTGTGTGCTATTTAAAATGGCTAAACTCTAGCCGCCAACTCACCTTTTAGACATTTAACTAAATCATCTCCTAAAATAGTGAAGGTAACAATTACCTTCTAAAACAGTGGAGGTAACTTGGATTTTTGCCACTTTTACCTAGTACGGGGAATGCAGAATTATTGGGGTGCCACAATAAATAGTAAAAGCCAAAAATAATAATAATTATTATCATCATCATCATCAATAAATAATATGTCCAATAATTGTGATCTGATAATTTGCCCTGTAATTTAGATTTAGTAATTTGCCCTCTAACACCAAATGTTTGGTGTAATAGAGTTTTTTACACCTGGTTTTTACGTATTTTTCAAGTATTTATTAATTTTTTTCTCCAATTTTTTGGTGTTTTCATAATTTTTATGAAAAACCATTGGTTTTGATTTTGAAAAATCAATTAAAATTGTCTCAGTTCCAATTCCACACATCAATAGAACTAAGAATTTAGTTCTAGGTCTAGTTTTTCAAAAAAAATAAATTGTCATTCTGATTTTCAAAATTATTTCTAATTCAAATCTTATTCTTACTTAACTTGAACTGGAACCAATTAATTTTAGCATTAAACTCCGATTGACCCCAAGTTCTTGTCATTTTTATTTTCAAATGTATGTATACCCCAATTCTTATTTTAATTCCACATATAAATAGAATTGGGAACTCAACTTTAAATCTAGTTCTTAAAAAAAAAAACCCCCCAATAAAAAAACAATGGCCAGAACCATCCCAAGGGAGACAAAAAGGGGGAGGCCAAAAAAAGGCCAAAAGACATACAACCGGAAAGGCCTAAAAAGAGGGAGATAGCTAATCTCTCTCATGGTAAGAAGCTATCTCACCCATGGCGCCTCTAATGTCACCATCATGCAAATTGTGAGATTTAATAATAGTGCAGGTCTAGAACAAACATCAGTTGCTAACGCAATCTTCCTCTTTGTAATAGAAGTTAAAGCATGTTGGAGAGCAATACTAACACATGTCTTGAAAAATTGAATGCAAAAAGACAAGGATAACTGACCTTTCGATTTTCTATCGTGAAAAAAACGAGGACACTCCTTGATGAAACAATCCATATCACACCCGGGTGCGCCATGCACCTCCATGGCCATCAGAATAAAATGGTGCCCTTCCTAAAGCCCTCTATATTTGTAGATTTTAGTAATGGCATTAAGTTCCGCAATTGCACCTACTGGTCGACTAATGACACTCAAAGTCATTGTCTTTCACATTGGGTTAGTAACCACCACATCAACAATGAAAACTTGGTCCTTTCGGGTCATGTAAAGATTGGTTCATAATGAAACTCTTGATGTAAGGGCATACCACCACTCTCTCCATACAACATGTCCATTCTCTTGAATGAGGGCCTACATGACATCTCAGATGGCATCATGTGTGGCTATCCAACACATAAGTTTTGATTATAATTTTAAAATCAAAGTCATTTCAAATCAAATGTTTATTAACTTGAACTTAAATTTGATAATTAATATCATAATTAAACTCCAATTAGCCAATGGTTTTAATGAATTTTAATTTCAAAAAAATGTATCTTGATTTTTATTCTAGTAAATATAAATAGGAGCTTGATTTTGAGTTTGGTTCTGAAAAACATAAATTTCAATTCTAATTTTAGAAATCAAACCCATTTTGGATCTATTTTTACTAATTGGAACATATAGTTCTTATTCACCAAAGCAAGTACATGTTAAACATTGGTCTTTTCCCACATGGGATAGGTGGTCATTTACATGTTTTACTTTTGGTTAAATGACAATTCCACTTTATGTCATGGGCATGAAAATTATAATAACAAAAATATTTTTGAAGGACATGAACAAACTATGACAAAGACAAGCTTAATTCTAAATGAAAGAATGAAACACAAAAATAAAAATAAATAAACAAAATTTGCGACATCAATTCAAACAAAATTTTGTTATGAATAAATGGAAAAACATTATAATGGAACATTATATTTCAAACTAATGTTAAATAGACAAAAGATAATATGAGGGGAACTATCTTTATTTATACATGTTATGGGACCTAGCTTGAAGAAAATATTTCAAAATATCCTATTGAAAGCTTTTTTAACTAACTAAATTGTGGATGAATAATGAATGAACTTCATTTATGTGAATACAAAATGGATATTTGTGAATGAATTGCATTCAAAATGATGTTGCCAATGATGTTAGTGAATTGTTGTGGGATGTCATTCATGACATTTTATCATGGTAGGTCAAGTCATAGTCATAAAAGATCCATGGTAAAGCATGATTGTTTAGTTTGCATCCCATGTTAATATTTGTTAAATATGAAAAAGGATATTTTGAAACTTGAAAAAAGGTTATAATAACCTTTTTTCCTTTGTTTTGTTCATGTTTTGTCAAGTTTGTGGTGTTAAAATCTTTAAATTGGAAGTGCATGTGAAGCTCCATTGTAAATCAACTTATCTAAACTAAAGTGTACAACTAGTTCATTTGAGATAAATTGTTTTCAAGGTTGTTTTGGGCCTAGTTTGTGAATAATCCTATATTCACTTGATAAAAAAAGGTTGTATGCCATTATGTGCATATGTTAGTGTGTGTTAAAGGTTGTGTCATTAGGTTATTATGAGAATAGCATATACAAGAATATGATAGATTATGCAATATGTACATTGTTGTGACTTATTATGTGGAGCAATAATGTGGAACAAAAGCCCCTTTAGAAAAAGCCTTGGTAGAATCCATTGCCACTTGACAAAACAATGTTTCCCCCTACCATGCTTGACAACTCCTAAGTGGAAGAATACAAAAATTATTCAATGAAATATGTCCATATGCATGTGGCACCAAACATGTCAAAATGTGTACATGATTAACAATTGTTGGGAATTAACTATGCATATTTAGTTTCAACATCATTTTGTGTAAACAATTCAAGTTAAAAAATATATTTTTACCTTTTTGTTCCCAAGTTCTTGTAAAAGTATAGAAGCATTTGAAGGCAATTTTTGGTCAAATTTTGCCCCCAAAAAACCTATATATTTGGTTGTCTTTAATTTCTTTAGAAAGGCATTCAAAGATTTTCCAATAAAAGTTCTATGTAGACCTATCATGATAATTTACAATGTTGATCAGTGAAACACTCATCTAATAAACCCTATTAATGTTTCAAAATTATAAATAGTTGCCAAACCCTAATGAAAAAAATTTCTTTATCCTCCATTTTGCAATAGTTAATTATGTGAACCTTGATCAAAGTTTAACAAATGTTTTTTGCTAACATTTAACAATATTGTTGGGAAAATCCATGGCATCTTTAATGGAACTAGACTTGTCTTTAATATTTGTTGAAAGAAGAGTAAAAAATGAACATTGATCAATAAAAAGTGCAAAAGACATTTTATTAAAAACACTAGAGAGTTTTACAAAAGTAAGAATATGAAATGGTTAAATTTTACCTTCATATGTTGGTTAGTTTTGCTAGAAGTTTCATGTTGGGTTGATGTGTATAAAAAGGTTGAAAACTCCCATCAATATGAAGTGAAAAACTTGTTGTGCAATGACCGTAAAGGTAGACATGAAAAAAATGGAAATTTTGGCCATCATGCCTTCATCAAATAGTAATACACATAAGAAACCACATGGCTCCAAAGTTGTAAAACAACAAGACGTGACAATGTGAACAAACTTTGCAATCAATGCACAAATGAAGGCCACGATTAAAGTGATTATTAAAATTATGAAGAAAATGACAATTTTGAAAGACCAAAGTTGCATGATGTTTTTTACAATGCCCAAAGACCTATTGTAATCTAACAAAGCTAGAGAACATTTCAAGTTTTGTAGATTGAAGGAATTAGCAAAACTTAAATTTTAGTTGCAAATCAACTCATTTTCTGCAACAACGTAAATCCCAACAACCCTTATTCAATTTTTTATTTTGCAAATGACAATCCATGACATAGTTGAATCCTACCCTCATCAAAACAAGGCTCCAAATTTGAAGCTTTTTCATTTTCTATCATCATGTTATGTAAAATTACACAAATAACCAAAATGTTTGAGACAATGACTCTATCCCATTGCTTACATGGATTTTTTATAATGGTAAAACAAGTTTGTAACATTCCAAAACACTTATAAACATATTTCTAAATTGCATTTTTCCTTATGGTTCATGTATACAAAAGAATAGACCACCAAAAGGCAAATTCTAGTGTGGTGTGGGTAGTTGATTTTTAAACAATGGTTGAGTTTAGGTTTGTGAATTATTTTTGAAAGAATTGTTTAGGTTTGGTTGTTGATTTTTGAAGATTTAAAAAACCATTCGAGTCTAAGTTTTAGAAACCCAACGATGGGTGGTTATGAGGTGGTGCCAAAGGTTTGGGTATGTGATTAACTAAACACAAGACTTAGTTTTTTAACAAATACTTAGACATGTATACATAAGTTCTTTGCATTTACAAGGCATGAAACAAAGAAAACTTACAATTTTTGAAATTTCAAAGTAGAGTTTGTAGATTATACATTTATAAACAATAGAAAACAAAAATCCTGAAAGGTCATGGTCATGGTGAAACTTCACGTTAAAAAATCTTATATGAAAGTTTTGTTTTAGTTTGATTACACAAACATTGCTTGAAATTTAAAGGCTTAACCCAAACAATGAATTAAAATGCAAATTTTCATCATCTTTGATGGTTCTAAGTTTTAGGTAGTTTTTTTGTCATTCCATTTTCCATCTAGCCTTCAATGGACACTTGTAAAAACTACCAACAGATTCCAAGTCTAAATTTTTTTTGTTGAACAACTTGTTATTCAAATTTAGCTTCTAGCCTTACCATCAACTCATATTCCACTTCACATGTAGATGCAAAGTCAATGGGTTTTAAGCAACCAATCATGGATCAAAATGGTTAGTTTTTATTAACAAATATCAATTTGTCCATATTGTATTTGGAGACAAGCTTTACAAAGTGTAGTCAAAATGCTACCAACATTAAAAAAAAAAGTTTTGTTTCATTTCAATTTGGCTAGCTAGGATGCCAATAATATGTTGTGTTATTATGGCAATGGCGGGAAACTCATATTGTTCTTTACGCCACCAAAATAAGGCACATTTGCAATTTTTTGCATTAACTAAGTATCAACAAAATTCAATAAGTTCTCTTGACACTAGATCCATTGTACATGTTTGTATTTTTTGTTATTTTGTAAAATGGATTTTTAGCATGAACTTGAAATTGAAAATTTTCAATTTCTTCAACATTAACAAGTTGTAATGAACATTAGTGACTATCAATTGCATGAATGAAGTCACAAATGATGAATCGCCATGACGTTCGCACATTACACATGGATGATGTATACATTTCATCTTTTGACCAATTTATAACATTTGCAATTAGTAATCATTTTTTTGCAACTAGTAAGCAACCTTATCATCAATTGTCATTTGATAACATAATAAAACTTAAGTTGAGCATAATTAATTTATTGTTGAAATATTAATTTATGTCATCCATTATAGATGCCCATAGATTTGACACATTTTAATTCAAATTATGCCACATGGCACTATGAGGATTTTTGGGTGAAAATTATTTTATTTTTGAAATATTGATCTCCATTATTGATTATTGATTATTGATTATTCGTTCTAAATGGTTTCAAGTTGTGACACATGGCATAATTGAAAGTTGCCACACGTCATATTAATTGAATTTTGAAAACAAAAAAAAACTTGGTAGGTCCCACTTACTTACCTAGCTTAAATATTTACCTAAGTACCCATGTAAAATTAGATAGGTAGATAATTATTTATTAGAAAATTAATTATTGAATTAATTAATGAACTAATTATTAGAATTTAATTAATTAATTTGGATTGATGGTTAATTATTCGTTTGAATTAATTAATCCATAACAATTTAAATTACTTAAATATTAATTAATAGTTCATAGTTCATAAATTATTAACAAATATTTCATTATTAAAGCTTAAATATAAATTTATTTATTTATTTATTAAATATTAAGTAAAATTTAATGAATAAAAAAATTTACATATTTTTGTCGATTAATAGATTATTTGATGGTAATAATTAATAAATAAAAATTAATCATTATATAATTTTATGATTTAATATCTAATTAGTCAATTAATTTTTTTGAAGTAACTAACTAAGTAATCAATTATTATATGTTGGTTAGTTTTAGTTAAATTTTAATTAATTAATTGTTTGATAGTTTATACTAACTATTCAATTATTTGATAGTAATAGTTCATCAATATATATATTTTTTTTAATACAATGATTTTATGATATTAATATACCTCGTTACTAATATAATTTAATCATACTTTAAAAATGATTTAAATATGTTTAAGATATATATATAATGTACATTGAACACAAATTAAAAAATAATTTTAATGTAGTCCACAATAATTTAATATAAATTGAATGTATAAATACACCATTAAAAGTAAATGAAGTTGTAATTAATTTTGTGACTAATGAATATAAGGGATTTTAAAAACAAAAATCCAAGATATCAATTAGTATGGAAAGATGTGCAATTTAGTAGTTGCACCATAATCAAAAAAATAATAACAAACTTAAAAGGATGGCAACTAGTTGTAAAATGATAAAACACAATTGCAAGTGATAGATAGTTGCACACAATTGCAACTTAGATGGTTACATAATACAAAATTTCTAGTAATGCAATTTGGCTACTTTTAGTAATAAAGGCAACCACAACTCTTCATCATATTCGGCAACAACAATGACAACATTTTCATGACCTTAATATGTGATGACCAATCACATGCTTTTAAATTTGAAATCAAACATCAAAGTTAACATATTATGGCCCACTTCCTATAAAATTCATGTAAGAAGGAAAGAAAGGGTTGAAGAGCCTCTAAAATTTGTTGCTTCATGTGGACCACAAGTTCTTTCAACTCATGATAAAAAAAAATTCTCTTAAGCAAGTTGTCAAGAATAGTTTGAAATGTTAATTCTTCTTGAGCATCCCAACAAGTTGATATTATAAATTGCAATGCATTTGGGAGCAACCAATGTTCATGAATTTGGTTCAAAACACAAATTGTGGCAATTGGAAATAAAGTTTTCACCATAGCTTCACATACAACCCAAATTCTTGAAGATTGTAAACCAAATTGTAATGTCATAGATTGTTGATTCTAGCACAATGTAATGGCATTCCAAAAAATCAATGTAGCTTGGAACAATAATACCAAACTAACAAATATAATCAACCAAAAAAACAAACAAATAACACCCATGAACCAAATAAATAGTCAAAATCTAATCAATACCAAAAAATAGAAAGTAATCATAAAAAAACCACAACTAAAAACCATTACTCAAAAAAATTATGAAACCACAAAACAATTAAGAAGTGATAAAAAATGGCTTACCTTATTTTCACAAATGTGTTGAGTTTTTAAAACTTCAATTTGGATTCAATTCAACCTTTGTCCCATGTTTACATGCCCTTATTAAACTTTTTAGGCCATGTAAGGCATTTATGGACGGTAGATTGAATATCATGTATAGATGCACAAGGTAAACCAACAAAAAAAAAATCATTTACATTAATGTATTAACATACCTTTGAAAGTGCATGCCCCAAACATGAGGCATCAAATGTTTCAGTAAGGTTAAAATATTGCATGATCTACAATAAAAGTCAAGGCATTTGCACAATTTTGCAAGTTGGATTCTTCATCTTTAACATAGGCCATAATGTTTTGGATGAAGGAAAATTTGTCCATTAACTCCCACAATTTAGGAGGCAAAGTTGCACCAATTGTGTCTATCACCTTAAACAACCCAACAGTGACATGTTTTGAGGCCCAATCACTTGAGACATCATGTGCTCCTTTTGATATCCACAAGTCAAATGTGTAGGCGACTGAAAAACAATTAACTAATGCATGTTGCACATATGTAGGACCATGGTTTTTCAACCAAACCTAGCAAAATATCTTCAACAAATATTTTCTTGAATGGGAAAACAACCCATGGACATGGCTTGTATGTGACAACCTTTGGAACCAAATGGAATCAACAATCTTCATAGGTAACACCCTTTAACCACAAACAACATCAAATCATCCACAAAGCCCATTTGTGTTACATCATCTCATTTGAACTTACTAATAATAGAAAAAAAACTAGATATTGTAGTTGGAGATACATGTGCCCTTTTTTTACTAGGTTCATGGTCAAGTGGAAATTTTTGCATCATAGTTGTTTCATCTTTTAAAAAATATCTAGGAAAGCAAAGTGGTCAAATTCAACATGTATTTGCATAGTTGTTATGCCATTAAACTTATGGTATGTAATGAGACCTTTCCTACATTTAATGTGGATGGACATATTTCAGGTGTAATTGTATTGCTATGATAAATAATACATCTCATAATTTGGTTTAAAAAAAGGTCTACAAATTGGTTATTTTTCACCTTAAAAAATGTCCAAGTAGGTGGATATATTAATGTGGTTTTTAAGCACTAATTATTTTTGCAATTTCTCCCAAGTGCATTCTAGTGACATTTTGGTCATTAGTAGGAACAAAAACTAGAATTCCTAGATTCCCTTCGTGTGCAAGCTACACATTATCAAAAATGTAGTTGTTATCATATCTTACACATGTTGGAGGGATATTGTTAGTAGAGCTCATAGTATTAGCATTGAAAATAAGATTTAAAAAGGAGGCCATCACTTTAAGTAAGAACTACACCCTTAAAAATTGGAACAATGACAAACTACATCGCACCTCACATACCCTTGAACCCTGTATTTAGTTGTAACAAAATGTGATAATTAGATGTTCAGGAAATAGAATATCACAAATTTAACATCTCATGACTTAATAATGGAAATCGTGCAAAATTCATTCATTCATAATTCATATGTTTCATGCATTGATATTGTACATTAAAAACACATTTGACACATAAATTTATATAGTAAGGTGCAAAATTTGTGTAACATTCATTCATTCATAAGTTCATACTTCATCCATCAACACATTTATCCATGTGTTAAACATGTACTCAATGTGTAAGATTTGTGTGTAAAATGTATGAACCTATTAATGAACGAACTTCACACTATTTTCATTATTAATTCATGGCATGTTAAATTTGTGATGAAGTTCAATGAAATGTAAGGTTTAAAAGTTTAAAATTTAGAAGTTGTAAATCCATGATGGAAACAAAACACAATTTGTTTTTTGAAAATATCTCCCCACCCATGTAACTTTTCACTTGAGCTATAGAATAACAACTTAAGCGATGAAATGCAAATAAAAGGCCAATTGACAATGCTATTGGCTTAGTGAAAAGCAACATGCAACAAAACATGAAAAAACGATGAAGGATAACTAATGACAAATGATGAAATATCAAAAGTTTTTTTGAAAAGAAATGAAAGGCAACAAAGCATACACAATAATTGTCAAAAGATCCTTTCAACCTTCACTATTTGACAAACACACAACACACTTCTAAACATAAACACAAGATGCAAAATGTAAAAACAAAAAAATATATAACATAGTATGCCGCATACCTTCTTTTAGTCCATCAACAAATGCATGGTCCATCCTCACTAAAGCTTGATTCATCTCCAACATCCAATATTTTCAAGTAACTACTAGGTCACATTGATATAAAATCATTGTGTAATTTGATAACACATTGTGAACATTGCAAAAACAAAAAATGGTAGATGTGGAATGTGAAGGAAACAAGAAAAAATGATTTTTTTTTTTTTGACATATTAAAACTTCAAAACCCTAAAACCTAACCCTAAACCTAATTAAGACTCTTTTAGTTATTAAAGGGTATGAATTGAATTTTGAAAGATGCCTTAGACCTTTATTTTGCCTTGGGTTGAATTAGGTTACATATATTTGATTTATGAAATTATCAGTTACAAGGTGGGGGATGAGTAGTAAATTTCAAAAAAAAAATTGAATAGGAGGAGGGTCTAAGTTTTTGAAAAAATAAGCCCCAATTGTCACATATGCATATACAATGTTTAACAACCAGTTAATACATAGGCTTGACTCTAATAACCTCCCCACATTGGTAAATTCCATCAACAAACAAGTAATATTGAAGGTACACATGGCCATTCACTTGAAAGTACAATTCATTATTAGTGCCCTTCAACATATAACAATGAAAAATCAAGGATATTGATATCATTATTCCTTCCATGGAATCCAAAGCAACAGTGCCAAATCCAAAATGATTAATGTGCTACAAATTCCAAAATCATACAACTATGTTTGTCTTTATCATTGAATTGCCCTTGCCATGTAACAAAACAATTCTTCCAATGATAATGCATGCATCTTAAAGACACAAACATCCTTAAGAATCCCCTTGCAACATTGATGTGCATTTGGCATTCAATATTTTCATGTTGTGGTTATTGAAGATATTTCACCTAAAACATTTCAAGGATTGCATGAACAAACCTTTTCAAACTTCATCATCATTAATTGCAAGTTGTAGCCTATATGTATCACCTATCAATGCCGCACGTCCATGAAAATCAAACAACGACAAAATTACACAACCAAGATGAACATCACATAGTTTATTGCAAAACATTGTGCAAAATTAGTTAGTTCAACATTGCTAAAAAAATGTGGCAAGAAAGAAAAGTTTGCTAAGAAACAATGTGACCTTTTCACAAAAAACAAAAAACATAGGTGATTGAAAATGTAGTTATAACTTATGTTTTTGTCTGCATTTATGAAAAAATGAGGAGATAATTTTTTTTTGACATTAATGGGACACAACTAGTTGTAGTGTTGTGTGATGATGAAAGGGATGACTTGACAAGGCACAATGCTAATGACAAGTGGGGTGATTTGTAAAGTTTTGCTAATGGTCATCAAACTAGTTGCCAAATGTAAAATAAATATGAAAATGTTGTTACAAGGTTGGAGATGTTATAAATAATTCGATCATCCCACATGTAATCGATGGAAATGGACCCCAAAGATCAACCATTGATTTAAGGTTTTTCATTATAATTCATTAGGGTTGTTAAAAGCAAATCAACTTTTATTCCCCTCCACATCGCATCCTATCAAATAAGTGTCAAGTGCTTGTCATTTGCTAGTTGTGAACATTTTTTTTAACACTTGGTTTGTTCCCTTAACCTTTTGATCTTAAGGAAGGTTCTACATAGAAAAAAAAGTAATGTTATGAAATTGTCTTTTCTAAACCTTCATAATTACAAATATAGACATATACCCTTGAGATCCTTGTCATGGTTTTTATTAGAAGTTTGAGATGGTTACAATATTTTAAACTTGAAATTAAATAGTCAATTCAAAAAACTTACATCACCAATTTCTGACTTCTCTTTCAACTTAATAGATTGTTCTTAACACAACCCTACTTTAAGTAACCACCTTGTCACGTTGGTTTGGGAAATCTCAACATGAGAAACAAGGTGTGTTATACACAATGGTCATGCCATTAATTTAATATCAACAATTGATATTTATGAAAATTGATCATACCTAGAGGAAAAATAAAAAATAAAATCATTTAATGTAGACCATGTTGTTGTGAAAGAAAAAAATTAATAATTTTTTTTTTCATTTTCTAACATCACATTAATTATGAGGAACCCAAAAGGATCTCACATTAAATGATGACATGTTCTAGGAACCTATTTAAACATTAAAAAATTGCTAACTAACCAAAACTGATAGGGAAATGTCACAACATGATTTTTAATTTTTTGCAAATCTAATGACTGATTTTTAAAAAAAAAATAGTGACCAAAAATTCTCTTTTCATATTTATTTTTCACATTTGTGCAAATTTTCAAACCAAAAAAAAAGAGAGACTCTTCATGACATGTGTATTTGAATGTTTTTAATCACATTGTCAAATTTTGAAAAAAATACATGAATTTTTTTGTGTATTATAGGTGCCATAATCATTTTAAAGAAAATATTTTCATATTTAATTCTGTGGTGACAAAGTTACTTGGGCTGGGTGCACATGTGAGGAGGTGGCAAAGAAAACAAAATGTCAAAAGATGAATGTGGATTTTTTACAACCAAATTAGGATGAATCATCTCACCTAGTTGATAGGGGCAAAATCTACTATACTCTATAATGATTCTCAACACAATATCCCCTTCTTACAAGGCAAAGCCAACAAACAACCTTCTTTAATAGATAGAAAAACTAAACAACTATAGTATAAGTCTAATTTATTTTCCTTCTAAAGTCCTTCTTGCCCACTTGGCCAACAAGGGAATAACGAACCCTAAATGCACCTGGCCCAAGGGAATACTCAACCCTAAATGCACCTATTCCAAGGGTTTTGCATTGTTACTAGAGTCCAAGGCAAATCATGATCACCTTTCCAAGATACCTTTTTTTTGTTTGAAGCAAAATAGGTAGCTTGGAACCTCCCCCACCAATTGGGTTGCCTTTTATGGGGTATTATATTTGAAAGAAGGATCAACCCATTGGTGATTGGGTGCTTTTTTTTTTTTTTTTTCCTTAATTTTTTTTTTTTTTTTTTGATTTTTTTTTTAAAAGATTAAAAAAATGAAAAATTTTTTATTTTTTAAATTTTTTTTTTTTTTTTTTTTATTTTTGGTTCCAGGGACTAATAAAATTTTGATGAATTAGTGTAGCACAATGTCATAAGTTTGGTGGGGGAA
>Ga0116231_10000882_pt1 | contig 57677 bp, 33 predicted proteins | sample S1TSphgellanicum_2_FD_89695 | JGI IMG/M metagenome (GOLD analysis project Ga0116231, IMG submission 89695) | Host-associated microbial communities from peat moss isolated from Minnesota, USA - S1T2_Fd - Sphagnum magellanicum MG | ecosystem: Host-associated > Plants > Peat moss > Unclassified...
AGAACCAAAATAATGTTATCTTCAAAGTGCTATTGTGGAGCTTTCTCTGCAATCTCATGGATAAGTAATTTTTGTTGCAGGCTGACCATCCAAAACGAACCAAAGAGGAGATCAACAACACTCAGCAACCTCTGGCCTATCAGACAACATTATTGCAAATGATTCCCAAATGCTTGCATACAATGACATCACAAAGATAGTTGCCAAACTCCTTTATGATAACCCATATGCTCAACTGTTTGTGATGGGGCACAGTCTGGGTGGTGCACTTGTGGCTGTATATGGGGCCATGCTGCACTACAATGCAGAGACTGAAATCACAGACAGGTTGGCTGCAATTTATACATTTGGGCAGCCAAGAGTTGGAGACCAAAACTTTGCAAACTATGCCAATCAGAAACTCAAAGGTCACTACAATTGAGTTGTCTACTGCAATGATATTGTCCCACAGGTACCATTTGATAACAAGTTATTTCAGTTCAAGCACTTTGGAGGATGCCATTATTATGATAACTGGTATAATGGAATGGTATGCACTCAGTATTCCTCTCTTGCACATTTCCTAGGAATCTTGAGCTCCAGAAACAGGTGTAAAAGCCTTGTACTTGCCTTCAAATTGGTGTTGTACAGAAAAAGGGAAATTGAGAGAAATGTTGCTGTGGAAAAAGAAATCCAGTTTGCATCTTCCACCCTTAATGAACAGATCCACAATTAGGGTTGTCAATCTGGCCACCAAAATGCTCCTAACCTGAAATCCATCTGTTGGGTGGTTTAGGAGCATTGAAGAAGCCTTGAAGCCAGCCAGATCAGTGCCTGATATGAAATTGGACAACTTATGCACTGTCTGGGCTTGAATTTGTGAGGAGAGGTCACAGGTGTGATTTTGTGTTGCCCCTGTTTCAGGAGTTGAATCTTCAGGATTTGTACTGTGTTGGTTGGTGGCTCAATGATGGGGCAGATCTGACCACTATTGAGGCTTTTTACTATTCAGTATGGACTTTATGAGATCAACAGTTTGGTTCAAAATCTTTAATCAGCCACAAAAAAGGTTTAGTCCACTAATCTTGTTCATCTCTTGGATCAGGCTTTTCCTCACTGTTGCATATTTTGTGGGCTTTTATGTGTCACAGATACTGCCTGAAGAACCTGAAAGAAATTTCTTTGCCTTCAATTTCATCAGATTACACATAACTGCATTCTGGGAACTCGTTCAGTGTGCCTTCTTCATCTTGACCATCAGACATGGCCCTCAGTACCAAGAATCTGCAGTCTCCCTTCTGGCTCAAGTGGTAGGCTTAACCGTACCAGGAGTGATTGCACACAACCCCATAAATTATGTGAATGCAGTACGGTTGGGCCCCTGTTCTCTTGCTGAAAGGATCGAAAAACACATTTTCCAAACTTTGAGAAGTGTCTTCTTTGCTTTACCTGCTCTTCCGGGCAATGCTCTTTGGGACTACTTACATGATAAACTTTCAACAGGTGCTCAAAGCCCGAGACAATGAACCTGAAACAAGTCCCTGAAAACACAAATATAAGCAAAAGGAAACCCACATGTGATTCAGCATCCCTATGTGCTAGAGGTTCAACAAACTCAAGACTGCTAGGTGATGAACTTATGTGCATATGTATGTGGGTTTTTGGATTTCATTTGAGGCTGAATCACATGGTAGATATGGAGTGCAAAAATTAGTGTAAAGCTGAAGGCATAATTGCTGAAACCTCTCTCAAATTAGCTATTTACCATATTGTCTCTGCTCAGAACGTCTGTGGGACATGACAAATGTGCACATAATGATCTATTAGAGTCTATTAGATCATAATCTAACTTATATTTGCACCAAGTTTGGTTGCAGATCATACTCTCATATTTTGGCATCTTGATTACTTCTAAAATGTTTGCATTGTCAATTATCTGGATATTGCTTCTGCAGTTAGAAAGGATGGAAACTTTCCAAGTATTAGTATATTCATACACTTGTGTTTGATGACTTGTGAGAAGTTGGTGACCTCTTGCCATTTGTAGGTTCAAAATAATCAACCCAATTAGCGAATACAAACACAAGATTAGTAGAATTAATACAAACAACATGGGTAGACAACCAAAACAAAAAATCTATAAACTAATTCAAAATGACCACCCAAGATTTATCAAAGGAATGGGGATGGATGGGTGTGTGCAAGCTAAAGTGGCCCAATTTTCCCATCACGATGGTAAATTCTGAAGGGGTGTTGTGATTGAAGGTACATGTTTCCCCACATGTAATTCCATTTTAACATAGGGACTTAGGTTTGCATTGTTAACTTGATCATTAAAATGGAGATGTAATTTATTTTTCACAATTCATTAAGGTGTAAAAGTTATGGACTTTCTAATTTAACCTATGGACTTTGTTTCAACAAACAATTTATTTATATTGACGTTGAAATAATAATAAAATGGGCCTTATGATTTATAGGGACTTGGAATATGGTGAATGATTAGTTTTTTTTTTTTTTTTTGAAGATTTTGGCATTGTACCAATTGTATTTAGGGACTTATGGACTTTTAAACATCCTAAAAGTCCTTAATTCTTTGCAAGTCCCTAACACATTAAAATATGGGGCTTAATTTGGTGCTGTATTTTTAAGGTAGCATCAAATTGTGGCTATTAGATGGGCTACTAGTCATTTTTTTAAAAAATCCTTGCAATCTAAGGGCTAGTCTTTCCCACTAGTGGTGTAAAATAACCTTAGGTTAAGAATGCAATGCTAGGTTTAGGGTTATAGTTATGGACAAGGTTAGCTTGAGGTTGTACGTTCTAAATGAGGGCTTGAGAAAATTAACATCAACAAGTACTACTCAACTTAGGGTTTAGTCATGGTGACTTGATTCTCAATTTAGGGTTTAGTAATGGTTCCAAAACATGTCTTCTCTTGTAGCAACATTGTGTAATCTACAGAACTTCTTGAGTTTGAATGTTGTTGGTTCAATGTTGTCATAGTTTTTTGTATTCTCATGTGTCTTGAGTGTTTCAAATATCCATGCTTCTAATTACATTCTGCAAATTGTTGCATCCTTGAACAAAATATTGATGTCGTTTTTCATTTATTGAGCTTCATCATAATGCAATTCAAGATCAATACATTGATCTATCCTAATGAAGTTCTGATTCGATCTTACTTGAAAGGTGTTATGTTTGTTTTTGTGAAACTTGCAAGATTTTCAAGATGTGATTTTCAATGAATTTGATTGTCTTTCTTGTAGGTGAGTAATGGTCATTAGTTAGGTTGTCAAGATTGTGATATTACTTAACCAATTTCTTTATTGAAGCTTGCAAGTTGATAGAAATGGTTGTTGCTTGTACAATTTGTTTATGTGAAGGTTGCAAGTCTATACATTCAACTTGTCAAAAAAGTGCATTCCTTAAATGTATTTGTTATGTTTGCATTTGGTCTTGAGTATATCACTAATCATGTGCATGTGCACATGGGTTTGTGCAAGAACAAATATGGCCATGAACCAACACATTCTGTTCTTTGAAGTTCCCCATGAAGCTTCTTGGTTTGCTTTAACCTCTAATAATGGGTAATAAGAGATTATGTGAAAGGAAAAGAAAGGTAGTTAAAGGTGGACCTAATGAGCGTAAAGCAATCCATCAAACCCAAATTAATGAAAAAGAAAGGGTTCAAACACAAAGAGATAGGGTTGCTAAGAGATAGCGAGTAAGCAGGGAACAAAAGATGGCTACTAATAGAGCTTCTGATGAACTTAATAAGAGGTTTGAAAGGGTATTTCTTTGTATACTAGAATGTCAAGTTAGGAGTAGTGTACAAGAGATCATCACCTCCATTGGGAATGTTCTATCTATTTATCCCACCTATGAATTTCAAAAGCATGTTATATAGAAGGTTTTTCATGTCCTATGGTTGCTAATTTGGTTCTTGTTGGCTTTGACAGTTAAGCACAGTTGGCAATTGTTCAAGAATAGGTCATCAAGGGATTGATGAAGAGCTTGGGAAAGGTGAAGAAATCATGTTCAAGTGTGAAACTAGCCACAAGACATGTTTTACTTATAGTGGTTATAAGCTTCGGGGGCAATTCACCACAGAGAGCTAAAGCACGTGTCTTACATGTTCATCATCATAATATTTCACATGCTATTAAGTGTTGGAGGGTTCTAGATTTGAACAATGAAATTTAGTGGACTCTTTCAATATAAAGCCGAAGATCTAATGTGTTGTCAAGGTCAAATCACGCAAATGGAGCCACGCTTGCCTCCTTGGGTGAGTCCTTTGAAACCAATCGATTTTTTTCCTGTCAATGTTGTGCAATGCGATTAGTTTTAAGGAATTGATGAAGGTCGATAAATTTTGAAACCCCTAATGTAATTTTTTTTGAAATAACCCCATCCTAGGTGCATGTTTTCTAGGTCAATTACATTTCATGTGCTTTCAGCACACAAGCACAAAGCGATGGTTTTCGTTTCTTGTTTGATTGCAACTGCAATTGAATGTTGTTTTTCTCACTTGAATGCAAGTCCAATTGAATTTCCAACATTTTTCTTTCTTACCCAAGTCCTTGAATCATTACTCGTGTAAGTCATTTTTTTGCATAATTGACCTCAGTAAATTATAAACTTTAGAATTTAGGTTTGACATTCTTTGCTCATTTCTCTGAAAGTTACAATGATGATGGTGAAGGAAGAGATCAGGAAGGTCAAACAAGAAAACAAAAAGTTCTCACCATGGGAAATTGTCAATTACTGGCTCCAAATAGAAGAATATTTCTTTGTTGTCAAGAAGTTGCATAATGGAGGTCTAAATCCAAAAAAAAACCTCATTGATCCACATGTATGTGAGAATGATTTGCTAGAAGTTTTTGGTCTAAAGTGCATTTTAAAGCTTACGAACCACTCATTCATGCCAATACCAAACATGACTTGAAGAAATTACACTAACAAATCTATGGTGTAACAACGCCAACCAACAATGATTTCACATTTTGGTTGGTTAAAGGATACATAGCGCATGAGAAGGGTCATGAGATTAACTAGGCAAAGGCTGCACCATTGGCAACTAGAAAGAAGGCCTAGAGGAAAAATGTGGGGAAAATCAAGAATGAAAGTATGGAATTGTCGGATTTGAGTGCAATAAAAGCATCTACACAATTTGATATTAAACCCACATTAGAGATGAAAAGTGGGAGCTTCTTGAAGGAATGGGGAATACGTTCATATGACATCTTGCCATCAAAAATCAAAAGGGCTACAAGTTTTCATGCTTTGTCGTGCAAGTTAGAGAAGTGTGCTTATGCAAGGATAGGTGATGTAGAGGCTGAAAAGAAGAAGTTGGAGGAAAAATTGATAGAATTTATGTTTACTATGGAGGATTGAAAGGCTATTGCAATGGAGGCATAAGATTCCATAAGTGTAGCAAAACAAGAATTGAAGGTGATTTTGCAACAAAGACAAAAACTTGAAAAAAAGGTTATATGTTTTGTAATGATTTTCCATTTGATCTGGCACTTTTGTATTCTTCTGTGGGTTATGATTGTCCTTGAAACCTATTAAGCATTTTCCTTAACAATTTCGTACCATGCCATTTAAACATCATATTTGACTTGTTTTTTTTTGGGTGTAGATAAAATTGCAACACATATAAAAAGAGAGCGCTACTACTGCAAAAACATGCATGGAATAAGAGGAAATTCTAAAAGATTGAATGGGCCAATGTGATGTAATTCATCATAACCATCATGCTAAGGAAAGTGATATAAAATATTCAAAAAAAAGTTTGGAGGATATAATCAAATGTGTTGTGCGAGGTGAAAAATTGTTTGAAGATTGTTAGGTTGAACACCAAAACCTTGATCATGTTCTTGGGGACATTAAGAAATAAAGATCTTTTATAGAGGGAAATAAAGGTCGTTCAAGTTCAATTAGGGTAGATGGAAAGTGGAAAGGGTGTGTCATTTTGGCCTAAGCCCATATTGCATCCAAGTTCATCAACAAAATTTGAAAGTGTTAGTTTCATTGTTGTGAAGCCTTATGGATTTTGTGGTAAAGGCTACCATTTTGGTGACATTGCTATCGCTTCCTGCAAGCACATTTACCATCCTTTTTATTTGGCTGAAGCTGTAAGAAATAACAACAAATGCTTGATTTGTGGTGAACTTTTCCACCTTGATTGGTGTATTAGATGGGGGTTCCGTGTTTAAGATGAGGACATGAAGAATTGAACATGTGATTTGGGATTGAGTGAAGTATGGATGTTGATGGCAAAAAGCTTGCTACATGCATCTTCAAAACCAATTCTACCAAGTGAATTTTTTTCCACAAGTTTGTTCATTTTTCTTGAATCCTTCTACATTTCGATTAAATTAAAACCTATTGACAAAGTTTCATTTTAAGGTTTCCTATGCTACTTGATTTTATGGAAAATGGAGTTTCAAGTGGTTGTAGTTAATAATTAATGGTGGTAGAACATGTCTACATACTTGATCTAATTGAGATGGAGTGGTTAATGGTCATGTATTGAGTTCAGAGAGGCTACTAATAAGTGATTCCGCCCAAGAGTGCTTCATTTTAGATAGAGAAATTGAACTAGAATTTATGTAATGAAAGTTTTGTTGTGGTACGAACTATTTAAAGTTTATTATTACTATTCAAAATGTACCCATTGTGTTTAGAGGTTGGAGTGTTGGTAGAATACCCTTTATGGGTTACTAGAAGTGCGTGGAAAACATCCCTTGTGCTTATTGGTTATTGGGAGTGCTTGGAAAGCACCCACTATGTTTGTTGGTTATTGGGTGTGCTTGGAAATCACCTATTTTGCTTGTTAATTGTTGGGAACGCTTGGAAAGCACCAAGTGTGCTTAGAAAACACCCATAATGCTTTGATTGGTTACTAGGAAATACCAATTATGTTTATTAATTACTAAGAATGCTTGGAAAGCACTTTTAGTCCTTACTAACTTTATTCATTATGCTTTGAAAACACTCATTGTGCTTGGAAAAAAATTGTTGTGCTTGGAAAGAACACACTCTCCTTGGAAAGCACTAACTGTGTTTGAAAGCACTCATTGTGCTTGGTGGGTGTTGGGTGTGCTTACAAAGCACTAATTATGCTTGGTCATGGTTACTGGATGTGCTTAATTAACATTGATTGTGTTGGGTGGTCACTTGGTGTACTTAGAAAACACTAATTGCACTTAGTGGTTATTGGGTGTGCTTAGAAAGCACTTGCTATGTTCAGTGGTTACTGGGTGTGCTTAAAAAACACATGTTGTAATTGGTGGTTACTAGGTGTGCTTAGAAAGCACCCACTACATGTGGGCTAGTTATCAATAGTCAAGCTTGGAATGGATCGATTCATATGCTTGTAAGATATTGGAACTTGGAAATTGCATTGTGCTTGAATGTAGATAGTAAATGATGCGAAAAGAGTCTGATGACAACTTGTTAGAATGCTCCACTTTTGTTGTCGCCTTCATAGTTGGAACCAATGTCACATATGCAATTGGAATTGACTCCTCTTTTGAATTTGATGATTCATCAAAGAACCCATCTTTTCTTTTGGTAGACAAAAAAATTTCATCTTTGTGTCAAACTATAGTACCTATAACTCTTTTGCTACCTCATCTTTAGATTCAAAATACTCTTCATTTGAGTCTTCCTCCTTTGAAACAATCTCTTCTTCATCATGTGAGTGTAAAAAAGAATCATCTAATGACGATTCTACCTCAGTTATTGCTGTAATAGTAGCACCTGTAGTCACTTTCACTATCCCATTTGAAACTACTACAGTAAGAGTGTTTTTATTCATTAACACACCATGGTTCATTCTTCATCCTCACATTGAATGCCTACAAACAATTTCAAAAAATGTTAAATAATTCATATCTTTTTCTTCATTTGGAAAGTACTTAGAGTGCTTCCCAATGATTAGTTCAATGCTTATGTAGTAATCATATGATTTCAGTGTCAAATTTATTAAATTTATTTGGAAGTCTGAGGTTGTTTTATTGTTCAAAATAAAACTCCACGTAGTAGTTGGTCTAGGTGCTTATTAATGTTAGGGTAGGGCATGCATGCAAATTTTGACATAATCAAGTATGTCATGGGGTGATGTATAAACCTAAAATTTCAATAAAAAAAACCAGAGCTTGGCTCCACATAAAAACTAGACATGTTTTAAAGAGGCCAAGTTTGGGGTCAATGAGTAGCAACCATGTTGGGCGAATGTCTTACATAGGTGATGTTCGCTTTACAACTCCATCATTTCCAAAACAATAAAATGATGAAGTTGAGTCACCTTTCAATTATGAAATGCCATCAATTTGGACTTCCAAATGCACCAATTGCTTACTACTTTGGAGATGGTTAGTGCAATATGTCCACTTCTACTCCAAGAAAAGTTTAAGCCAAAGGAAGATGAGGAACTCCCGTACAATTTAACCTCAGACTAGCTTGTGGAACCTACATGTAAGAAGAATTTACCTATTTGAATTTCTTATGTTCAAGTTTTTAGTGTTGATGTGAATTCTTGTGTCAAATTGTAATGTTGGATTGAAGCTAAACTCACTTTGTGAGATTGTTTAATTCTAGTTACACAACATCCACATGACAAACATATAATTGATGTGGTCATAGATGCCTTTGTTAGGGAGCAAGAAACAAAATCAAGGTTGTGGGTAAACAATCCTCAAAAAGGTGTGATAGTTAATGAGGAAAAAGATGGTACTAGCACACATGATGTATGTCTAGATGCCTTACCTAGAGAGGGATCAAAATGTCCTGCTTCAGCACAAGGAAAATATTCATTCCAAAAGTGAAAGCGTCTTGTATTGGATGGACACCCTACAAAGAAAAAGGATTCCTAGAGCCATTTGCTCACTATTACCCTTCCAACAAAACCTTCAAATAAACAAATACATGTGCAATTCACTACCTAATGATAGAATAAAATTGAATTTTTAGTAATTGCATTCCTTTTTGGTATAATATGTGGCCATGTTTGTGATTTATGATTAATTGAATGTTTTATGGCTTTGCAATTTTCAAAATGAAAAACAACACTTCTAGTTTTTAAGGTTGATCATCCTCATAATCCAAAGGATTTATGCAATGCCAAGCCCAATGGCAAGTTAGACTACTCATTAGTTCACAAAACCAAACAACTTAAGAAGCATTCAAGTTTAATAGCAAAGCCCACAATTTGTATGAGACAACGAGCATAGAGAAAGAGAAGGAAGAAGTGGCACAAAATTAGAGAATTACTAGATGGAAATCATGAAAACAAGATTTCCAATCCAATGACCTGTGAGTTGATTTAACTCTCCATTCTGAAAGCTTTTTCCACATGCATTTTGGATCTTTTTGGATGTTGGAATCATATTGAAAATCATAGATGTTTATCTAAATTGTGTGTCTTTGCCTAGTTCTGGGTTATTTAATTTTTTCTCAAGTGTTGAGTCAAGAACACATGATTTACATTGGGTCTAGAGGTTTTGCAATGTAGAATTAGGTTCATATAGGATTTTTGTTCCTTAATTGACTCAAGGCACACAACTATTACTTCAGTTTTCAAAAACATTTGTCATGTTATTATGCCATACTTACATTTGCACAACAATGTTCTATTAGCTAGACATTTTAGATGGATTCCAAATAGTAGGCTGTAGTAGTGATAATGATGTTCTAAGATAGGCATTAGTTCTAGTTTTTGATTAATTCCTTAACTATGCCAAATTGACATTTCATTTCATTTGTCTTTAGGAAGGCAACATTGGAATGCATTTGAAAGCTTTGCAAATCAGGGCCTTCTAGGAATGTGCTATATGACTTCTTTTTTTGGGCCAATTTCACAAGTTGGACATTTTTGCCATAGTCCAGGAGGTGGGTAGAAGTGAAAGTGTTATTAGGATATGGCATTAGGTGCTTAAGTTGATGTCCTTAAGGTATGCCATTATCGGTTATTTTATTAGTGTCCTTGAAGGAAGTAGGATATGCATGTCGATACACTCTTACAATCATGTATCCTTTTGTATGCTTTCTGGATTTGATATATAAACGATGGATTAATTCTCTTTTTCTTGGCTTTGCATTTTATCATCCTTCTTGTTTGTTTCGAAGATATTTGATGTGATATTATTTGTTCAAGAACTCTCCAAGCTTTCAAACTAATGCATTCACTTTTGTTGTTATTGCCACTTCTTTTGTCTATTGGACAAGGCTCTAGCATGATTATTGATATTGTATGACTCAAGGGCCTTGAGATGTTACTTGCACCAATCTAAGTCAATGTAAGTGTTGTTCTTGGCAAAAAATAAAATTTGTGTGACATTGCAAGTAGCAGAAATAGTCAACTTAAAGCAAAAAAAGGAGAAAGATAAACTAGGAGAGGGAGAAGCATAATTATTCTATTAAGGTACAAGAGTTTACATATATTTCTAGATGAAACATTGTCTAATTAAAATGTTGCTAATGCTGCAGTATAAGAACTTACCACTAGCAATTTCACGAGCACAAATTTTGCTACTATTGGTATTATATATATATATATATATATATATATATATATAGATATATATATATAAGCTCCCATTCCTAGTTTTCTACCAAATCTATTGAATAAAATTTGTCAAACATATGTTTTATGTGCTGCCAAAAACACACACAATAAAGCCAATTCTACCATTTAGGGACATTAGATCATGTTCACATTGAATAGATTCCCAACAATACTCTCCTCTGCATATCTGTATAAAGAAAGATTTTTCATCAAAGCAATAACAGTTATGAAAAATGAAGTGAAATTCATAATATTACACTATAAAATACTTTGGCTTCTTCATGTAACTTGTTAAAGGCTCACACAAACCATAAAAATTCATAAATACCAGAAACATTTTTGGAGTTTTGGTTTCAATTAACCTAAACAAAACCTCATATGACCCATTACTAAGGTTCATAGCAGATTGAATACTAGTTTTCTACACACTAAAAAACTTTTCCCAAGACTTGTTAAATAAATACTAAAAACTTTTAACAATATTATGTTAAGTTCTTGCACTAAAGAAACATCAAACTTTCTACTCGTGTCCTTATGTTATCTTCTCCACCATTTTTCCTCTAGTTGATGTGCATAAAAGTAAGTTTGATGAGTAATACTATGAAACAATCTTGCAATTTCTTCCTTCTTCAACTACAGAAAAATTGTGGGTAGATTTACTTGATGATCAATAGCAAACAATCTGAGAAGTTTAGATCTCAAACGCACTTTATCAAAGATATCAATGGCCTTTGTAGCCATCAATACCTACAAGTTAGACATAAAATATTTACAAAAACCTTTTATTCACACCAATATTGTCTAAATCAATATGCATTCAAGTTGAAAAGTAATGTATTCACATCTAATTAACACCTTCTAGCTCATCTCCTACTTAGTAACTCAAGGTATACATCACTTTAGAAAAACAACCTTTATAGAAACTTGGAAATAGACAAATAAGAAACAAGTTCAGAGAGGAACTTGAACTCCACTTCAACCATAAAATGCAACTAAATTCTACATTTGACACTAGGCATAACAATTTGAAACTATCAACCTCATCCATGTGTTACATTATATAGATAGATCACTTTAAAGCTTGTTATTGAATATATTAACAACCTACACATGACAACCAACACATAATATCAAAATTATATCACTAAAAAAAACAAGAAATTTGGTAACTGTTCAAGGATATTTCGATAGAACAAATGCAGTAGACCTCACTATAGCAACTATAAGTGACATTATTCTTAAACCCATATCATCTTCAAAAAAAGACATCTTGAAAAACTACAAAATAATGGATTAATAATCCAAGAAAAAATAACATAGTTAAATACTCTTGCCTTTGTGCTCACAATATCCTTAGGCCAACAACTCCTACTATCATATCATGACCTACTATGATGTTGTTCCTTTCCAATGGTATTAGTAATACATCATTTTAACAATAGTGATTCCAATGGTCAAATATTGAGTTATAATTAAGCAATTCTTTTCATATTTGAATTGAATGGAAAATACAAACACAAAAGTTCATTCTAATAACTAGGTATCTTCTATTGCAACCATAATAATACTCATGGCTTCATTAGACAGTTCATAAGATGCATACATCCCTCTAACAATATGAATAGTCGGGGCAAAGAGAATTTGGAAACCAAAACAAGATGGCTAAACACATATGCTAAAGGCTTGTCATCTTGAAAGAAGTATGTTCAACTGCCACTTTGCAAGACATCATACCAATAACCCCAAATGACAACATCCCTTTGCTACCATGTGTTCCCACATGCATCTTCAAAGTCCGATTCAACAAAATGTGGGCCTTTGTCCAGAAGCATACACCAAAATGGATTGGCAGTGGGTGCATTCATAGTAAAAGGAGCCAAGGAGGTTGTTGATAGTGCTTAAAATTGCATTTACATACTTTGGAAAATCACCATTAATTTTATTTGATGAATTATTTATCCATAACTTGTAATTGTGTTTTGGTGTTCATGAAATTGGACTCCTAAGAATTTGGAGTCATTTCACTATGTTATTAAAGTCCTTTGTCATACACGAAAAATTTGGCAAATCTCTAGGAGAGAAATGCCAAAAAAGTCATATTACTTACTGATTTAGTTGATCAAACCATCATTCGATGTTACACATTGTCTTGAATAAGATGATGGCTTTATGTTCAAGCACAACAAACTGTCACAAATCACAAGTGCCTTGATCAGTGCATTTGTGGCCATGTCTTCATAATTGGCTGAACTTTCTGGACATTGATTAATTAGCAAGCCCACTAATTCCTTAAAACCTCAACCTAATCACATTCAAATGCCAAAATAAATACCTCTGGAGATGCAAAAAAAATTACAATAATAAACTTGTGTCCACCTTATCAAATTGAAGCTTCAACACATCTAAGAAGATAATAATCGAGACTCATCAGAGGTGCCACAAAGAACAATGATGTCTCATTGTCATCTCCATTATTGTTTTCCTCCACAAGATAGCTTGTTTTCATAAGGGTTTGCCATACCAAATCACTAACTTTATTCCCCTTAGGACTGACACTTGATAGTTTGCAACATTGCATGTTCGCAAACTGTAAGTTTTTAAACACCTTCAACATACCTCTTGCAAAATTCCTATCTATGCTTTCAAAACTAGGTAGAGCTTTGCAAAGCTCTTACCTACCAATTTTGTAACCCCCCATGCATGCTTCAAGTTCATTTTCCCAATGCCTTCAAACCTCTATAGCCTATGCAACGCACAACTCCTACTTCTACACCTTCGTAAACCTCCCAATGATGATGCAATGCATGCTCAATCCATTTGCCCATTTTCTTTCAAGTTTGTTTCGAAGCATCCTCAAAGCTCAAAGCTCTTGCCTTCACAGTGGAAATTCACCGATGGGTGATGGGAAGGAGCTCGTTAAACCCTGTCCCCCTACCATGAACAATTATGATTCTTTAGGTCAACGTACGAGACTCATGAACCGTTGATTTTACAATGGATGTTGATTCAAGTTCATGCATCAATATTCATTTGACTATTGTGTTTTTCATCCAAAAATTAACATATTAAACATTCAAAGCACTGGTTATAGTGCTTAATGAGTGCTTTTGGGACCTTTGCCCTATATGGTTTCATTTCATCTTTTGCAAGGTATTATTATGATATATTTATAATATATTTGTGACAATGATCAATATATCCAATGATAGTTTAAGTGTAGACCCAAAAAATGTAAAATACTAAGCATTGATTACACTTCTTGTGATATGTGTTACCGTGACTTCACACTTATTGCATGGTGGGTTTTAGAAACAAAAATTAGTGCCAACAAAAAGTAAATCACTAGGAAGCAAATAGCACAAGTCATGTTTCAAATGAGAAGCCCATCCATTTCCTGACGGAATCCCAAGTATGTTAATTTTTGCTTTAATTTCTTTCAACCTTCAATCTAGTTTAGGGTTTATAGCTCATGTATTCATGATCTGCCAAATTTTTTGATGTACACATTATAGTGTTCCTTGGAGGTACAAATGTTTATTATAGTTTAGTAGGATCTTTGGGAAACCTATAGAAAACTTTGTAATAGCAAGTGTGGAGTGGGAATGGATCACATGTATATATAATTCCTTTTGAATGAACTCTTTGGAATCATTCTTGTTTGCATAACTTTGCAATTTTTGGATTCTAAAGACATTTGTGTATATTCATGGGTGTTTTATTAGACCATATAGGATTGTCATGGTAATTATGTCTATGTCTGGGGTTTAAGGGATGTTGCAGAAGATTATCATAGAACAACAATGGAGTCTTGTGTTAATATGGGACTACCAACATACCATCTAGGATTAATGTGGAATTTAGTGATCTGTTGTTGAACATTTAGAAATTCACTTGTATGGATGGATGGAGTGACGAGTGGCGTCACCTGCCAAGTTCAATATTTTTTTAATAATGTTTAAAGCTTTTTTTGCTTAAGAATTTAGCACGAAGAAGACTAAGGATATTTCCCATAATCCATCCATCCATCCCAGGGAAAATGTCTAACAACTCTTATGTACAAAAAGTCTGATGTCAGTTGAGGAGAATGGGTTGACATATGGTGCATATAGGTATGCCCAAATATGACAAGGGTACAAAATCGTCTTGCCTTTTGCTTTGACACACAATTTTTCTGGCCTCTATTTTGTCGATCAAATGTATATTTGGTAGTTGGGTTCATTGATGTACTGTCATCCACAACTTTTCAATGTTAGCAATGAGTTTTTCATCATCACTAAAATAATAACAATAACCCTTTTTAGTGTTGTAAGGCCCAAATAATGCTTGCACTTCTTCTTTTGTATAATCTTTCCTTATCTTTAGCATCTTTGAAGAAAGACTTCTGTTGCAAGTGCCATACTTCTTTGCAAATTAATTCCAAGACATTGGGTTTTTTTAATCAAAAATGATTTCCAAAGGTTTGATGCAAAGAGGTTCTACATATAGTGATGCAACATTTTCAACTTTCATTATACGCTTGAGCTCTGTACTCCCACAATACTACACACATTTTGATACATTTTCTTCAAGAAAATCTATTATTGTGGAGCCAAGTTCAATGTTTCATGATTGTAGAACAATGTCAATTGATAACATAATCACACAAGCGGACATAAAATCACATAATTAGACATAAAGGAATGAGAAAAAAAAGAGGTGAAAGAGGACAAGTTGAGGTCATGATTACACATGTGAACCAGACAATCGAATTACACACCTTCATATTCGAAGGGAAAATTAGTTAAGATTTCAAATTTCTATTCAAAATGAATTAATCTACAAGCTCCACATGCTATGTGAGTTTCTAGATGGTTAATTTTGACCCAATAAAATAATCCTATTGTGGACCGTTGGTAATGTTTTCAAAAACTCCCTAGTGGGTCACTTTAACTTGCACACACCTAGATGGTACCTTGGAGAAGATTCTACAAGTCCTCAAATTGTTACAATAATGTAATTTAGAAAGGATAGGATGTTTGAATGGCATTGTAAAGCAAATTAGATATATATGGCAAAAGAAAAAAAGTTGTTGAAATCTATGTGTTTGCACTAGAAGATAAACATATATTTTTGACTGGTCTTTGTGATTAAATATTAGTGACAAGCAACATTTTGCGACTAAAATCTCCTTAGTCGCCTAAGACAAGTTGCATGCAATAAATTAATTGCAAATGAAAAAAATATTGGATGAAAAAAAAAGTCAACAAATACAAATTCATCCTTTGATTCCAATGTATATGTATTGTCACATGCGACTAAGATGCAATTATTTTGGTCACAATTGTTGGTAAATGATGTGTTGCCACGTGTCCCAATATTTGATTATTTAAAATATAATAATAATAATTATTTTGAAAAAATTTAAGACATTCAATTCAAATGTTTGGATGATATTATATTATGACACATGGCCCAATGCAAATATGCCACGTTGAATTTTAAAAATTAATTTAATAAAAATATTAATATTAAGTTGGTAGATACCTAGGTAGGTACATACGTAGGTGTTTATAAACATAAGTTACATACCTACCTACCTATTTAAGTAAAAAGGCAAGCAGGTAGGTAGGTAGGTTCTACCTTCCTAAGCTAAATACCTACTCATATAGGTAGGTACTTAGGTAAGTAAATACATAGATCAACCTAGGTGGGTAGGTCAAATTAAATACCTACGTAACTAGGTAGATAAGCAGGTTAGGGAAGTAAGTACTTTAAAATTGTGCATAATTTGTTTTTTTGTTTTGGGTTGAACCTTTTCATTAGTTCATCCCATGAACATAAATTTTTAATGTGAAGTTGGATGATCACACCCCTTTGTTTATATAATGTTCAAAATAGGAATGGAGAACAAATAATATGAAATAAGTTTTGAAGTTACAACTTCCTCACAAATTAAATTGTAATTCCAAAACTTTTTTCATGTTTTATTTTCTTAGTTTTTAGATTTCTAAACAATTCAAGTACATGATTCATTAGATAATTAGATAATTATTTAATTAATAATGATTAAATTTACATATATTTAAATTATAAACTATACATTACAAATATTCAATACTCTTTATCAATTACTTAAATAAGTAATAACCTCTTAATATTTAACAAATTAGCTATCTAGTTAATTACAAGTTATTAATACATAACTCATAGATAATTAAATAAATAAAACATCTATTTAAAAATATTACTTTCTAGAATCTAATCAAATTATAACTAACATAATTAATGTAAATTAATTTAATGACTATAACTAACTATTTTAAATATTTATTTTAAGATTATAAATAATGAACTAACAATTGTTATTAGAAAGTATTTTTTTACACGAATTAAAAAAAATAAAATTCAACTAATTACATTGCTTATTATGTAATTACATTTATTGTTGTAAAAATTATTATAGGTCAATTAATTTTTTTTTGGGTGATAACTAATTATAAATACAATAATTTGCTAAACATAACATTAATTTTAATAAGTACTGTAAAATTACTATAAAATATTTATCATAGCTGATTAATCATAGAATTTTAGAACTAAAAACTAAAATACTACATAATAATTTGTGAAATTAAAGTCATTAAAATAATTATTTTAACTACACTATATTTTTCCAAATTTTTAATTCAGGTTTAAAGTTATAAATTACATATTGCAAATAATTATGTTCAATTAGAAAATAATTATGCACATACTAATTAATTCTTACATGAAGTAATTACAATGATTTTAAAGTAATGTAACATTAATTACATTCATTAATTTATTTTAATATAATAATATAAATAATATAAGATATAAATCTATGTTATAAAAAATATTTAATATAACTTATAATTAATAAACATAATAATTTATAATAATTTACAAAGTGATTCATTATGGATAAGACTAGTTGGAAAATCCCTTAAAACTCAATCAATAATTTTCTGAATTAAAATATAAATTTAAGATTCCAAAATAGTAATTCAAAATTCAAATATCAATTTTTAGGTCAAATAATTGTTTTGAAGTTAAATTACAAATTTCAGAATTGAAATGTCAATTTTCAGACTCAAATAATAATATTCAAGTAAAATGTCCATTTTAAGACTGAATTAAGAATTTTCTGAATTGAAATATTAATTTTGAGAATCCAAAATAATAATTTGGAATTTAAATTTCAACTTTCAAGTCAAATAGTTTCTTAAAATTAAAAAATCAGAAGTTAGATATCAAATTTCAAGTTCAAATAAAAATATTTAAAATCAAAATGTCAATTTTTAAACTCAATTCATTTTTTTGAATTGAAATACTAAATTCTAGATTCAAAAATATTAGTTTAGAATTAAAGTATCAAATTTCAGTGAAATAAGTTTTTTGGATTTAAATAGCAAATTTCGGAATTGAAATGTCAATTTTCAATTTAAATAAAAATATTCAAAATTGAAATTTCAGGTTGGATCAATTGATTATTTAAAATTTTAATGCAAATTTTTTAGAGTTGAAATATTAAATTTCATATTGAAATAAAAATAATAAAAATAATAATTTCCATTTTTATAATAAATTAATAAATTAAATATTAATTTTTGGATTCAAAAATAATAATTTAGAATTAAAATATCAATTTTTAGATCAAATAAGCTTTTTCAATTGAAATTAAAAAAATTATATTCAAATAAAAAGATTCAAATTGAAATAATGTTTTTAAACAATTGAAATTGGAATTGTGAAATTCAAATATCAAGTTTCAAATTCAAATATTTCAAAAAAATTAAAACAGTGGTTTTCAGAATTGAATCATGAATTTTGAAATTTTAATATTTTTTATTTAAATAAAAATAAAAATTGCAATATCTATTTTTAAAATTAAAATATTAAAATTTAGATTCAAATAATTTTCAAAGTTCAAGTATTAATTTTGAGATTCATTATATGAACTATATATATATATATAATTTTAGTACATACATTAAAATACACCCTTATGTCATTGTAAAATACATTGAGGATGCAACTGAAGGGACATATCAACTTATTAATGGATGAAAATAAACATAAAATTGTTCCAACCAATAGGATGAAGTTTCCAACAATTGGATTGTAGTTATGAGAATGACCAAAATAGTTGAAATTTGGTCTTGTTGTTGCAAATACTCCCGAATCTAATCGCAAACAATTACAAGTCGCATGTAGTCATAAATGGAATGGTTACAATTTGGTTGATTTCTACTACTGTTGGGGACCTTCCTATAGAAACCAAACTAGTAATCAAATTAGAAAGTGTAGGAGTTTAATCTTCTGCAAATGTAAGTTGCTACACATCAATGAATCATGAAGTCAAGTGCAAATTTCCATAAATAAAATATTGACGCAAAATGGTGGGTCTATTTGTGTGCATGATAAAATAATTCCCAAGTTTTTCACATGACTGCATTTTTTGGAAATAATGTAACAAGCTGCCATTAAATAAATTTTGATGTTGTATGATTTTTAGTGAAAAGTGATCTAGAATTGGATGTTTGTGAGTAATTTCTTGTTGTGGTTAATCATGAGATCTTTTGTTGAGAAAATCATTAGATCTATTTACAATTTTATGAATTGGATCCATTCATGATTGGGGTACCAAAAACGAGTGTTTAATTGAAAAAGGACTACAAAGGACAACTTTGGAATTTTTAAAATTTTACATTATCATATTTGTAGTGGATTGTTGTATGCCAATACATTAAATGATGTCTTCTTAAATTAATAAAAAATATTTTAAAATAATATGAATACTATGTTAATGTCATTTAGAGTATTGTAAACTAAAGGAATCAAATGTCTAAAATACATTTTTAAAAAGTAATAAAAAGGAAGGTATAAAATCATAGAGTTGATTTCAAATTTTTTGTGCAACAAAAACATGCCCCCTTCCATGAAAATACGTGTTCATTGGATGAATTTGATGAAAAACCAAATTATTCAAAAATTTCAAAGTCTTGAAATTTTGAAGGAAAGGCTGCAAGGCAAAGGATTCCTTTTTTTAACCATTTTATTAAAAAATTATGTTCAATGCATTCAAAATGTCTAGCTCTAGATGTAGGTCACATGTGTAGGAAATAAACATGCCAAAAAACATGTTTGATTGTTCATTGAAACTCATTTTGGGATTTTCTAGGATTTTTTGCATTTTGGGCATTAAACTAAAATATTCATACACAATTATGTTTGATTGTGAAAAATCACCATTAACACATGAATTATCTTATATTAGACTATTCAAATTTTCTCACTTAAGTTTGTTCGATGTAAATGTTATTTGTAAAAAGTAGCTCTAAAAAGTCTTAAAGTCCCCTTTTCCTTTTTTGGTACCCCAATTGTGAATGGACCCAACTAACAAAATTAATGTAAATATTTGCATTTTGTTGCACCCAAGTAGGGATGTGTTGATTTTCAAGTTGGACTAATTGTCACCCAAAAGACCACTTCAAGATCTACAAACGATTAAGCTATTGATAAGTTCAAAATGCAAATCAAAACAGATTATTGACAATCTAGTTGATTTTCATTTTCCAGTAGATGAAGTAGATGAACAATTTACTTGATCAACAACATCAACAATGTGCTTAATCATTCTAAGTCTTTTGATTTCAATGTAAAAATCTCCATTCTAGTTTCATTAAATTCTTTATTTACCATATGTGTTTCCCAAGATCTTGTTGCAAAAGTGGCTTTTCTTGACCATGGTATGTTATTAATAGATCTACATTTTTTAATTCCATATACAGATGATAATTAGGACTATGAACAATAGGTCTATTGCAAATAGCTAGGATGGAAAAAAATCTAAACTACTTATAATCAAACTATTGATAAGCTTAAGCTATAAGTCAAAGTAGATTATTGACAATTTGTTTCATTTTCATTTTCCAACAGATGAAATAGATCACCATCTACTTGATAAGCAAAATGCAAATTTAATTTATCAATAGAAACTATTTGTTGAAGCATTCCAAGTCTTTGCAAATTTGATTGCTCAACATCATCAACAATGTGCTTAATCATTCCAAGTCTTTTGACTTTAGTGTAAAAATCTCCATTTTTGCTCTCATTAAATTCTTTATATGAACCATATGTGTTTCCCCAATAACTTGTTACAAAAGTGGCTTTTGTTGACCATGGTATGCTACTAACAGATCTATATTTTTGAATTCCACATATAGATGATGATCAAAATAATGAACAACATGCCTATTTCACATAGTTGGGATGGAAAAGAGTCTAAGCTACTCACATGCCCCTTAATTCTAGTAAGTGAAATGGGAAAGCAATATGGTTGAGCATTGACTTCTATTATTTTCATATTCAAATTTTACATTTTAGTTGAAATTCTCTATTTCAAGTAGGATTAAGGAAAAAGTTAAGCTCCCAAATTAAAAAAATCATATTTCAAATGGAGAAGGCTTGCCCCATGGGCTTCTTGAAACAAGATATGGCATGTGTGATTAAGGGCAGAAAATAAGACCTTGAAACACAAAGAGGTGAAAAAGGACAAAGAATTACAATACCTACAAGTGAAGAAAGGTGAGCTTAATCAAAAGGCCTTGAGTGGTTGAGTGCAGCCTCCTTTGTGTAATTTTATCATTCCTAAGTGTAGGTAGTTAGGTGCATATGTTTCGACAAAAACCTAAGGGACAATTGATAGATAAATTTTGACATCAATAGACATTGAAGGTAAGGAACATGGTAAGGATGAAAGTTCACGATGCTCCAACCAATGCCTAAAGCTACAATATGTGTGCGAGCTTATAAACAATGAAATGTGCAAGTTGTTTGGATTGAATAGGAGTGTATACCTAAATGTCAAGCACGAAATGACTTGTTGAGCACATTTGTCAAGTCTTCAAAGAAAATTAAACACATCAATTATCTTATATTAGACTATTCAATTTTTTTTCACTTAAGTTTGTTTCATGTAAATGTATTTTGTAAAAAGTAGCTTAAAAAAGTCCTAGAGTTTTTTTTTCCTTTTATGGTACCCCAACCATGAATGGACCCAAAAATAAACAAACAACCCTAATTTAGATGTTTAATTGCAAAACATAGTTTCAATTCCCAAGTTTAAAAGTCAAAGTAATTATAGACACATGGCATAAAATTAAACCTAAGTTGCAACAAAGTATTTGAATGTTAGCTTTACACATTATAAGGTATTCATACTCGACTTGGCAATGTTTAGTCCACAATAGTCACATGCATCGAAATTAACAAGGAAATTCATATCATTAGTTGAAGCACAAAGACTTTTGGAATGCCATGAGTTCAATATAAGACAAGTTCACATCATGACATGAATTCAAGCACTTCCATGCACATTCCTCACTATCTAGCAGAGTGGTGAAAGTAGCTTATATGTAATGATTTATGATTAGGAATTAAAAAAAGAGAAATGCCCATAAAGGAATGCATTTTGCTTTTCAAAATGCTTGCATCATTTAAAATATTTTTTATTATGATATTTGGTGGGTATTTGTTAGATATCATGATAAAAAATTAAAGAAAAATGAAAATGTGTCACATTTCACACCATGCAACACCCCAACCCTTGGGCGTTGCCCTATGTTTACCATCCATCGTTCATGGTGCATTGGTGGGGGTTGGTCCACTCTGGCTAGTCATGGGGACCAACATATGTTGGGACCACAATTGTATAATGCAACATATGAACAATACATGATTCTTGAAATAACATGATTTTAGCACCTTCATAATGTAGATAATGAAAACATACTTGAAACTCAAGGGTAGTTTTAATTTGGGGGCTTTAGGACTTATGTTACATTCACACCTAATGGTAATTCAATGTTAAAGGAGTAGGAAACTTGGCAATATTCACACTAATAATGTTACCTAACATTGAATCTTTTGTGTCATCCTATGTCGCAACCCCACTTTGGGCTAAGTGTGAGAATGCAACTCACACTCCCAAAAGTGGGAGACTTGGAGTCCTCTGGGACTCCTGAAAACTCAGAAGACGATTTGAGGGGTCAAATCTCCTCACATTGATGCATTTTTTATATCAATGGAAAGGTCTTGAAGTGTAGATGCCCAAAATGGCCTCGCATGGGCCATTTGGACATCTGAAGCCTAAGTTATGGGCGAAAAAAAAGGCCGAGAGTCAAACTGCCAGTTTGACTCCCGACCATTAAAAGTCGGGAATCGACCTCTTCCCAATGTCACCTCAAGGAATACAACATGGCGTTGAAAAACTCTCGACGAGAGCTACAACTTTAGTTTAAACCTCGTCCCGATCCGAGTTCGGGGCGAGGAGCTATGAACGTCCAAAGTCCCGGGACTGCAACCCGGGATAGTTTCGGGACTCCAACTTGGGAGTCCTGGGAAAAAAAGCCATTCGATGTAGCCTCTGCGGTGAGACATAAAGAATACTATATGAGGGAAGGTGGTGGCTTCCTTTGAGTCCGGGCCGTGGTGAGTCTTGTGTGTCAAAGTGCTCGTGGCTTGTCCCAACACCCAAGGGTGTTCCCGAATGCTAACTAACCCTCTTGTGGTTGGTTTTGGATGCAGATTTAAGCTTGATAATCTAATCCCTCTTCCTAGTCTAATCCCGAGACTTTTAGCATGCCCCTCTACCCCCTTTTAATGCTGGAAGTCGGGAGCGGCCCTCAAGTCCCAACTTTTCGCAACTCAACATAGTTTGACCCTCAAGTGGGTCTAACAAGGGACTTAGGAGCGCGTCATCCTAGGTGGCACAAAATGTTAAGTTGATGTTACGGTGTTGGTAATTCTATGTTAGCTAGCACCAAATCTAACAAAATCCTATATTTTAACATTAAAAGGCAATGTTAGCTAGTAGTCCCGAAAATGAGGCTTTAAATAAATGGTAAATTAACATTAGTTGTTTTCTACAAGTTTCCCAAGTTCTTTCATTTCCTTCCTTATTTTCCTTCTTGCTCAAGAAGTTCAAGAAAAACATTTGCTATTCTTTTGAACCCTTCAACAACAAGCAAGGAACTATTTAAGACAAACAACTCCAACTATAATGATGACCAAAGTGAAAAGTGTAAACAAATTCAAAGCCCTCCTACATTTTGTGTTGCAATGAAGGTATAGGAAGGGAATAGAATCTTGAATTGTAGATTTTTTCAACAACAAGTCCATAATAGAATTTTGTAACGATAACAAGTCTTCAACAAGTGTCTTAAAAAACAACCAATTTTTTCAATAACAAGTCTTCATGTCAAGAATCTTGAGTAATAGATCTTCAATAAAGATCTTGAACAACGACCAATTCCTTCAACAACAATTGGATACTTGGCCATTTTATGGTAATAATAATAATCCTTAGGTTAAAAAATAATAGGTTTAGAAATAATGATGTGGGTACTGTTGCTTATGTCATGCACAAGTCTAGGCAACCCACACCATTGCTTGAAGTTTTTCATCACATTACTCACTCTTGCTCTTGTTGGCCATGCAATCACCTTTTTGAAAAGAACATTCATAACTGCCACGAATTCATGTAGCACTTCTGAAATTGTTGACTTGTTGATTGCAAAAATTTCACTACACATCAAAAGGTTGGTGCCATGGGCTAGTTAATATATCGCACATGACACCCATATTTCAATTGGAATAACTTTTTGGTATTGGGTGTCTTGCTTCATTAGTACATGTCACAATTGGTTAACTATGTGAAAAAGACAAGCCTTTGTCATTCTAAAATTTTCAACCCATCTATCATCCTTGTACTCATTGAGAAGAAACCAAGAGAACCAAGTAGTGCTCCTTGGTTTAACCCAATGACCTAAATCTTAGGATAGAAAAAAAAAGGACCTAGAAATATGACAATCATCAAGGCAACTACATAAAGTAGAAAATAAATGGTAGTTTCAGCGATAGATGGATTTCAGTAGAAAGAATTCAAATCCATGAAAAGAGCTAGGAAATGGGAGGATTAAAAACATGGTCCACAATCTAGAATAAAAGCATACAATTCATTGTGAAAGAAACTCTTTCTTGTATATTGTCCATGGTACTGAAACAAAAGAGGCTGAAACTTATTTGATTAGTTTAATGATTTGAATAATAGCATTGCGAAAATTCCAACTCCTGTAAACTATGACCTAGAAGTAGAATTTGATCTACACACGTGATTTGCAATTAAAAAATCCAGTGAAGGGAAGAAATGATTTGAAAGCATTGTAATTTAAGGTTCAGGAAATGTGAACATACATAGGAACATAATTTGAAGACTGTTGATCATAGGTAATAGATCCTATTGTAAAGCTCACAACTTGCACAAAAGAAAGAAAGCTTGTTGCATTTGGTGAGTGACCATGGTGAAAAGAGCAAAAGGTAGTTTGCAAAAAGCCAGGGCAATCAGCCGCCTCTAGAAACTCTATGGCCCGAGTTAAGCAGCACTCAGACTTCAACGTATGAAGAGATTACATAGTCCAAAATTAGAGGTATCTGACGATTATCTATTTATAATGTAAGTTATTTGTGGATGTTGGCACTTGAGACAGCTGCTGTAGCAAACACACTAATAATAGAAGCTTCTTTCATTTAGAAGCAGCTCTAATAATAGAAACTTCTTTCATTTAGAAGGAGCTCCAAAAAAATTAGAGATATCACCTATGAGTAGATTTCAAAACTCCATTATTTATGTGCCTTTGGCTGGACAACTTGTCTTCCAGAGAGCACGTTGGGGGCTGGTTTAGTGTATCTGGCAACAATTGGAAAGGCATAACACAATTCACAAATTGGGTTAAACAGATCAAGACTAATGTCTTCCAAGTTGCAACCTTGAGATGAATCTACAAAAACCGTCCAAGTTGCAATCTTGAGATGAATCTACGCAAAACAGTCCAAGTTGCAATCTTGAGATGAATCTTCGAAAACCTTCCAAGTTGCAATCTTGAGATGAATCTCCGAAAATGTGCAAAAATATAGCTTCTGAGCGCCGGCTCTGCTCTCTTGTCCATTTGTCTGAAGAAAATTATCAAAGCAACTTAATTTCCATCAACCTACCTATGTAGGGTAGATGTGAGTATAACACACTAGGGAACAGGCAGGGTTTGGCTGATTTTGGCTACAAGCAAGCCTCTGGCCCAAGCCCAACCTGTGGCTCCCCAAAATAGTGGCTGGTGCTTTTGTAGCAGTTCCATTAGGTACACAATTACATTTAGGGTTTTCCAGTTCAGGATTTGTCTAAGGTAGGTCTAAGGTAAGTCAAGGTTAGGTGTAGGCTAGGTCTAGCTACGTGCCGTTTTCTTGCTGTTTTTGTACTTTGGCCCTGAGAATGAAACCAAAACGCGCTCTTAAGTTGCTGGGTGTGCTATTCTGCGAAGGCCAAGGCTAGCGGGGAGCAAGGACTAGAGTTTTTGTTTATGGATTTGTTTTTCTCAAAATGGCTAAAAACATGTTCTTTTTGCTTTATGGTCTTTGAAAAATAGCCAGAGTTTTTCACTGGGTTCTAGCATGTGGCAAAAAATGTGAAGGATTCTTAAATGTTTTTTACTTGCTTTTACCTTTTCTATAGCCAAATCTGGCTAAATAATCTTGTGGAGGATCGTCAGTTATCCATCCAAGCAGTGGAACCCCACCCAGTGCAAATTAAAATCAGGGACCAAGAGGAAAAAAACCCGGGGAGTTGGGGGATTAGCACAAGAAAATGGCAAAGGTGGCCCCATTCAGTTATACCAATCAATACTGAAAAACAACCATTATTAACCCGCAGGTGACTTCAATACTTAATTTGACATCTTTTGTATGTGTGTGTGTGATGCAGGACACCAAAGCCCCAAGGGTGGTTGATATTAAGATTTCCCTTTAAAATGTTTCTCTTGATTTGGGCTATGTAAACCCACACATGAAACAAACATTCCTAAAATGATGAACTTATGAATGTACTCTTAATTTGAATTCAAAATCATGTTAATCAGTTGCTTATTGCATATGTACATTTAGTGAAAACTTGAAAGCCGAAAATTTAGGGTGTGAGCTAGATGCAGACGTGCCTGCTACTTTTACCCTTTGAAACCAAAGAAGTCATTTTTGGTTGAATCGCTTATTTTCTACATGCAATCCAATTACATGATTTTCCATAGATAGTACAATGTGTTCAATCCACAAATGTCAAATTTTGTGGGAATGATTTATAATAGTTTAAAATAGATCATGGAAGGTAGTGAAATTATGATAGTTCATCTTTAATTTTAATGAAAGGATGCCATCAAAAGATTTTGAAATATTACCTGGTAATTACATAATTTAATTTGAAAACTGTACAGGCTCGTCACATAGCACAGCCATCAAGTATACAGTGAAAATTTTGATTTTAATATGTTGGTTCATTTTCTTCTAATGTCTATTCCAAGCAAATTTTGATCTGTGTGTTAGGATTCAAGTGTTAGATTCCATTTTCATAACTGGATTTCTTAACAGCCTTGAATTAACAGCCTTTTCTCACATGTGGCACAGTATATTCTATATACTTCCACAAATTGCTAAAATCTCTTCTCACAATCACTTTATAAAAAAATTAAGGGAAGAATTTGGCAACATGCTAGAACCTGTGGTCTAAATATGGTTATTTAAAAAAACTCCTTGAAACATGGTGAATTTTCACCATTTTTAAAATTAAAAAAATCATTTGTATCTGATGCAGAACCCCCTTTTTTTGGGTCACAAAGCAGTGAAAATCCCCAAAAATAAACATTTGATTATGAAGGTTGCTACTACAACAACCAAAATCGTCTTTTGAATTTTAACCATAATTATGCAGTTCTACAAAGAATGTGAAATATTTGGGGTAGGAAATAGGATAAAATAATTTAGACATTCATATCTATGTTGGCAATACTTTCCATCAGAGAGCCACAACATGTGTATTCCTAGTTTCTTTGGGTTTTTTCCAAGAGTCTGGCTTCACATGGAGGGTCATTAATGGATCTCCTTTTTAATAATCCCATTGAAGAATCACAACTTTTGAAAGCAACTAGTGTAGCCTGTGCTGTTGGCCCAGGTGTGATTACAATTGAGGGCTCAAGTGATTTTTCCTTCCAAACTCAATTTTTGCAATTTGTTTGAATTTCCAGCAACAAAATCTACTCAAAAATCAATATCTTTCACACCTTAGGTCTGAAATAAACTCTATTAACTCTAACTCACAGAGGGCTTTTAGACAACACCAAGAATCCGTCCAAATTCCAATACAGTTTTCAGTTTCGATTTTAGTTAGTTTTCATTGAGAAAATGGTATAATAATCAATAACTTCCAAACCGTAGCTCCAAACAGTCTAAAACCAACTCAGTCCACCCCTACTCATTGAGAGCTTTCCAACCATACAAAGAGTGTGGCATGAAGCATTGTGGTTTGGGAGATCTCAGCATGACAAAACAAAACAAACTATCTTGCTTCATAAATAGATGAGATAGAATTTTAGATTTCAAAAAAGACTTAGATTCATTTAACAAAAAATTTCAAGGAAAAAAAAAAACAGACTTGAGGCAACATTAACAAAATTAAGCAAAATGGTCATCAAGAGAACAATGTGTCAATGTTTTTAAAATATTACTGTGTTACAACTTCCAAGGTCAGCAGCCTTTGCTAAAAATGTGTTATGGACTAGGTAACCAGCTCCAGCTGCTTGGTTACCAAAAATAATGGAGCTGTGGAGCTGGCAAGGTCACTTTTACCAACCAAGCAACTTGAGCTAGTTATTGGACATAACAAGCTGTCATGAGGATCAAGATTCTCCTTTTTTATCCATGTAAGGAACGTTTATGAAAAGTTCATCCACACACTAAAGGATTATGAGAGCCAATGAGAGGCCATGGTGGTATCTTGTGCTAATTGCGTGGGTAACTAACAAAATGAATGTCACAAGTTGTGGGTTGTAAGTCATGACCTGACAGCCAATCAAGCCATCCAGATCATCACAACAACCAGTAATGATCAAAAGAGGAAATCCAAAAGTATTAAACACCTATCAATTCCTATACATTTACATAATGTTGTACACATGATTCATAATTAGTTGATCTTTGTCAAAATATTTAAGTTTTTGAGAAAAAGAGGTGCACATCAGACAACCCCAATATGTATATTCTAAAATTTCACCAATAATTAATAATTACCCTAAATCTCTTATTTCTTAACCATGTTATTATTATATGTCAATGATTTCAATCCTTCCCTATATTGGGAAGATCTTGAGTTGTTCCTTGAAATTTCAACATTGTACGATCAACATTTTATTTTTTCCTGACTAGCCCTCCTGAGAGTCAATGTCAAACATCAATTGTGGCTACAATATCTTCTAGAACAAGGAAATCTTTCCCTTGGCATTTGGGAACATTTTGAATTGAATCACAAACTACAAAATCTTACACTTCATTTTGAAGGATTTTCTAAGTTTCACCTTTTGAATTGGAAGGGAAACCAAAACAATTTAAGGGCTTACGGGAGAAAAGGTGGGCCACAACTAGGCCAGCAAGTTTGTTTCTCCCTTCATGCATATTACTTAATTCATTCATGTTTAACAAAAAACAACATAAAATGTGCACTTTCCAATAAAAACAAGATCAATAGAAGGTCAATTTGATAGTATTTTTGTGATCATGGATTTTGAAAGGTGAACTAGAAAGTTTCAAACAAAACTGTGTTTTACAATGCCTGTTACATTGTATTAACCATATTTATACTAATGGAATATTCTGTTTCTGTTAAGGGTCTAATCTTTCTGGTGTTAAGAAGTGCATTTCGTCACAACATGATTTGATCGGTTGCACTGCTTCATGGTTAATAATGCTTTACAATATGAATAACCAAAAGTTTTCTCAGTCTATGCAATTTAGTGTATTGCTTCTAATATACATCAACTCTACATTCTGTAAGTGTGGGTGGGAAGAAAAAAACCAAAAAGGCGTCAGTGTTCTTTACACCTCATTGCACTAATAAAACATGAAAATGAGCGTATTTCACGGAACTGTAAATTTTACTTCATGGCAATAGGATATTTTGCACATGCTTTGAATGAAGGAAAGTCAATGGGTAAGTTCAAGATATCATAAGTTTAAAAAAAACCTGTAATATAAGTCAACCTTATTAGAACATTCGAGTAGTTGTAAAAATAGCTACATTTATAGTAAGTAAATAGCATTTTCATTGAACAAAATAAATGAAGAGAAATATTAGAATGTTAGTTCGCAAATCTATTCCAAATTTAATCAATTGATGAAACCCTGCCAAACTCAATTCAATTTGTGTAGCAATGTCTGAAATATTTTAATGGAATCGGATGTATGAGCTAGTTACGGATGATTGGATATAAATATACATACAAACTTGTTAAATGGTTGTGCTAATTACAAGCCAAAGGGCATATACACAGTAAACTTGGTACAACATTATGGCCACAGTGAAGCAGCACCCACCAGTGCACTATGAAAGATGAATGATAAGTGGTCGGGAAACAGTTTTCTGTTGAGTTCAAGTTCCCTAGCTAACCATGATGGTTAACTCAATTGCTATTTTTTTCCCCTACCTAGCTTATAACAACCATCAAGCAAGTTGTTAGTAGGTAGTAAAAACAGCGCTTATCTATGTATAAAACATCTACTTACCTAGTAATTACCTATTTTCCTACCTATTTCCCTATATATGAGACCTATTTCCTACTAAATTGGTTACCAAGGTGAAAACACATATTAATTCAGTTGAGGTTTATCCACAACTGAGTAATAACAGGCATCCAGTGGATGGTGAGCTGGTGGGTGCTGGTTCACTGCAGCCACAGTATGCGAATTACGCAATTGGCAAGTTCATAGTTTCTTCACACTTGACAAAATATTGACCTTGAGTCTTTTATTGATGCAAAGAAATGGAAAATTCAAAACTCACACATGTAGGGTAAACATGTCAGCCACAGAAATCACCTGGTAACCAAACGCTGATGTAGTGCAGACTTAAGCCAGTCAATGGTCGCATGGGTTTGTGGCATCATTTTAAACAGTTCCTAGGACTGAATGCCCGGTCATAAAATGAATTGTTTGGTTTTTTATTACACCATCCAAATGGAATGTCATTAACTGTGCGTTTAAGGTGCAAGGGGGAGGGGTGGGCGGAGGCTAGTAAAAGAAAAGTGACCTGCCCTTACGTGTTCTTCTGTTTGATCAGGGGGTTAGGTTGTCACATCAAAGGTCATGTAACTATTTACACATAAACCCTAAACCTGGACAAGGACACAAGGCACAAAAATCACCAAAGGACATTGGATCCTTGAGCCCTTCAAAGATGCAATTTGTTAGCCCTCTACAGGAAAAACCTTTATAGATTCCTATTAATCTTTTGCACTTGCATTCTCATAGTCAGATTTGCATAAGAACTGGACTGTGCTTAGAAGGTGAAGAAGTGGTGTGCTGAACCAGCCAGGAGCAGACAAAGACAAAGAGAATGTGCCCCTTTAAATCATAGACCAGACAAATAACAACACTATTTAAATAAAGCCTCTATAGTAGACAAGAGAGATGCGTGGCTAGATGAAACATTAAAAGTCTAAGTAATGGATGTTGTTGAGAGAGGGACAAGATCCTTGAAGAAGGTAAATAGGTCGTGGAACATATTTTTGAGTTCATTTTTTAATCATCTAAATGAAAAAACAAGGTCCAAGAAAATGGAACTAGGAGGGACGTTAACATATGAAGAGGATGTTGCAGTAATGATTACCTTTACCTTGCCTATGTATGAATGCAAACTGTCCATAAACCTACGTCAATGAATGATGAAGTTTGCAACATTAATACAAATTAGGGTTACAATATTTTGGAAAGGTATGTCGGGAAATAGTTTGTGATATTGGTTCAAATGTAAACATTGAAAAGTGAGCATTTGTCATGCAAAATGATTTAAAGTCTCGAAAGCACAAGGCTAACATCCAACTCCTAAAACTTCTTTTACGACAACTTGCAATCATTGTATAATCAACACAATTACATTATAAATCATCAATGGATTTTAGATGAAATAAACATTTAGATAAGCAAGCAATTAAGAGTAAGGGCTTTAATAATGAAAGGATCAAATGTAGTTTATAATGTCACCATCCTCAAGAATGGTTGATTATAAATTATATAATAAATATAACAAGAGGTGTTTTATTAGGGTCTACATTTTCAAAGGTGAAAGAGTGTGGGATGAGGGTGAAAACACATTACAAATCAAAGCACATTACGTATATAGTACATATAGTGTAATTGTTCCAAAAGTGTGATGCATTTAATTTTCGTTTCAATTTTGATTTTTGGGCCTTATAATATTGATTTTTACAAAACTAATTTTTATCTAATATTACTTGAGAAAAATTAAAACTTGAAAAATTGAAATGCAATGAGCCATGGGTATGTTTATGGTATATGTATAAGAACGCCATTTTTTCATTTCAAACTACACTAACCTTAAACATTCATTAATTATTAAAATAATTTTTTTTAGTGGAATATAAAACAAAGTCACCTTAATTATGTTTGTCACCTTCCATGTGAATGTGATTGTTTGTAAAATTTCAATTTATCACATATTTATTGTGTCTTTCGTTAAAATAATTTTTTTTCAAAATGAAAAATTTCAAATTCTTCACATGGTTTAATATATCTTCAACTTTCATAAAGGTTTAAAATTATATTAAAAAAAATTTGGAATATATTTGTGTTTCAAAATATAATTTATGTGTATTATTTTTGAACAAATAGATTTTTCAATATCACACAAGATGAAATCAAAAAGTGTATTTTTTTCAAGAAATGAAGTCTTTATGTATTAAGCTTTCATAGTATTCAAAAATTTGTGAAAATATTTCCTAATAATGACATTGTTGAAATTTTAAAAATACATTACTTTAAAAAAAAGTATATTGTGATGCAAAAAAAGGGTCCCCAATGCAATGGATAATAAGACTTGACCTTTAAAGATTTACATGGTAGTAAATAGTAAATACCAATAAACATAAAAGTGAAAAAGATTATAAATTAGACAAGCAAACTGATCATAGTCAACAATGGGGAAAAAACTTTGTTATTATAAAGCTTCTCCATATAACTAAAATAGTTCTTCAAACAATAATCATAGATCTTCTTATTAACAAGTTGGAAAATTAACCAACAATATAATGTAGATATGTTTTCAAACCCTTATAGTGATAAAAGAATAACTGGAAGAGATCCATGTTATTAACCTAAACAAATTTAGTCCCAATCTACCACAAGAAATTTAGAACACCCTAGAATTTTGACCCAAAAATCCATGAGTTCACACAACTTGTTGTCATTAATTGAAACCTCATTTGTTTACAAGACAAACAAAGGGCAAAAAACCATTAAATGATTATTCCCAATCAAATGTTGTGACATCTATTGAATATCTAGAGATCTTAAGGAAAAACCCATGGATGAAAAAGTTGAAGAAGAAATCAAAAAAATAAGGCAAAAGGAAAACAAAAATAAATGGGCCAAAAGTGTAATAGATTTGGGGACTATCATAAATAAACCAACTTAAAAAATAGTTGAAAAACACATTAGAATATAGTTTATTGTAGTTTGCTTTCTAGCAATTATAAGGGAATTGGGCGATTAATTTGACTAAAACTTTTAAGTAAGCTTGTAAGCAACTTTACATAAGTACAGAAGTGTGAATCTTGGATGCACAAAATAACCCAACAAGAAGTTAAATAGTAGGAATGGGCTAGGCAACAAACAAGAAAACATTGAACATCAAGGCGACAACCTTCTAATGACTATTAAAAGAAGGACAAATGGTCACCACCAAGACCAATAAAAGAGAACACAAGTCATTGACACTAGAAGCAAAACTTCCACCAACATGAACTTGGGACAACCAAGATATAAAGTAGTTGAAAATCATTTAGGACCATCGAAACACAATGAAAGGCATGAAAAATTGGGATTATTGAAACTACCAAGAACACATGAACATTCAGGACCATTAAGACACAAATTATGCACTAAAATGTAAGATCACTAAGACTACCAAGTATGCACAAACATTTGGGATTGTTGGAACATAAATAACACATGAACATAGGGAATTCAAGAACACTTTGGACCTATAAAGCACAAATGACACCACAAGAGCATGGAAATAAACTAACAAGTTCAAAAGCATTAAAGGACATCGCAAAAACATGAAAATGAATTGAAAAGTTCAAGAGCATAAGATGACACTACAAAAACATGGAGATGCTAAAATGTTCAAGAGCACAAGATGACATTCTAAGGGCATGGAAATGAACTAAAGAATTCAAAAGCATAATATCACAAAATTTGCAAAGTATAAAAACACAAAAACATCATGAGAAGGAGGAGCTTGGGTAGCAAAAAGTTTTTCAAAACCTTTAAGCTTGGAATGTCAAGCTTGGAATTTGGAAAACATTTGGCAACTAGCGAGGAAACCACCTATCAACTTGTTGTGGGTTTGGTGAACAACATGCTAAACACCTATTATTCTCAATTTGCAATGATCCCTAGACTAGCTTAGATCTAATTGTAGATTCAAGTGAATGGATATATTGAAAATTTTGATGTTTTTATTTTTCATCCATTTTGGTGATGAAGGTAGGTAACAACCATTAGGTAGCAAGTGTTTGTTTGGTTTTAGATGGTTGTGTAAAGTATCATTAGCTGCCAATTGTTTGAACCATTTTTTTTTCTCATCTTTTATTGCCAAAATTTAAGAGAAGCATATCTTGTTCATTTTTCACCCGTTTTGAATGATTTAAAGCACTATGAGTTTGCCTTTTAATCAACTACATTTTATCTTCAGACCTCATAATCAAAGAAGGCAAATTGAATTAGAGGTAGGTGATTGATACATTAAATGTTCAATCACCAACTTGTAAATTACCTAATCTTGTGAAAAAAATTGGTGGCCTTTGTGCCACACCAAATGTCAAGAACTCCACTCCAATACATATTATCCACATGTATACCCTATTTAATAATATAACCTACATCATTAAAGGGTCTTGAGTATCCAACTTCAAGCAAGACAAGAGACGGTTTTGCATACAAAGAATTTTTTTCTTGCAAATCACCACACATTTTCTGCCAAATCCTCACCATGGTCGGCCAAAAGCAATTGCGTTTTTTAATTCAGAAAACTCATTAAACGTCTCCACTTTACATTACCTTATTAGAATAACATATGATCGTCTTGATTTTAACTGTAGTTTAGAGTTCTTGGTAACACGCGGAATTGACTCTGAACCCTAAAACTCATTAAACTCCCTGCAAATCAGTTCTAGGGTTTCAGGTGTCAATGCCGTATGTTACAAAAGACTTTAAGGATCCAACTGTCATATCCTCTCCTGAGAGGTTTCTGGTAACCATCCGGATGCCACTATGCAACGACCATATATATATCTTCTAAAACAAGCACAGTTTTCTTTAGCTTGAAAATGGGGATAATTAAAGTCGCAGTTGTGGAGCAAGGCAAGAAATCCGGCCGGCCAGCCAGCAAGCAAACAATGGCCTCAAGTCCACTAGTAATTTGTAGGCCCAACTGGCCCGTGAGTAAGTAGGTATATCACGTCATACCTGGCAACCAAGCCCGGAATCTAAATTCCAAGCACGACAACCAGCTAGCTATCTAGCTAGTAACAAGGTCAACAAGTCCGATGATAAATGAAACTAGACGATAGTTATTACATCCACTGATGGCAAAAGATCGGCACACTAGATTCGGAGATACTCATCTGATCTCGGCTTAATCGGGGTCTAGATTTAAGCGAGGATCTGATGAGATGAATGGATGATAAATGGTGGGGGGTTGTGATCAACAACCACTAATGGCAAAAGATCAGCACACTAGACTCGGGGACGTTCATCTGATCGGGGAGTAATCGGGGTCTATATTTAAGCGACGATCTGATGGATAGATGGATGATAAATAGGGGTGTGTGATCGGCATCCAGTGGGCGACGCTTGTCACTTTCCCGGAACGTGACAAGCAGCGGGCGTCCCCGAGAGTCTAGACGACGTCTAATACGCCACCCTAGAATTCCGTGTTCTGGACTAACCGCGTAACTCGTGAATGCAAAGCTTAGCATCGACCGCGTCTTCTCGCTGCATCCACTGATACTCCATCCCTTTAATTAGAAGGCGGCTCTCTCCCCAGTTTCTCCTCGACGTCGATCGTTCTGTTCTAGCTAAATAGTTCGAGCCTACATGTGCAGTTGCGAAATTCGTTCCCGTCGAGGCGATTCTTTCTTTGGGTTGTGTTATTTGCAACTTTGTGACACACTCCAAAGCTTTAGGTAGCTCTAATATATATACAGTAAGTTTATGTAGATTCAATCCTAGTGTGTGTGGAAGACGGCGAGGCGTTTGTAGACAAGCAATTGCAGCTTATAGACGTGATTCAGGAGCTGCTGGTGTTGAAACGTGAGCTGGTGATTATATTACAGACATCTATACAGTGGCGGCGATCGTCTGCAAAAAGGATTCGTTTCCTGCACCGCAGCTAGGCCTGCTGACAACACTACCGTCCCGAATCATGAAGGCAACTAGAGGGTTAAACACTGGCATCAGTTTGCGGAGGGATAGACAATGGAGTAGTCATGTCTTGGCTGCAGTCTGGGTTATGGCGATGACTGCTTCTTTGACTGTGGCGGTCGAAGCTAGCAGACTTGCAAGAGGGCTCAGTACACAGCCAACATTGTTTCAACAGAATTACCAGGCTTTCTCAGATTCAAAACATGCCGTTCTGTTGGCTGGCGGGCAACAAGTGCAGCTGGTTCTCGATCAGCAAGCAGGTGAGCTGCGGCCACGACTCGTCGACATCTAGTTCACTCCTACGGAAGTTATTAAACTCCAATGCAATATTGTCTAGACACTCTTTTGTAAATCTGCTAGACCACATTCTATTTACGGCATTGCACATCATTTGCTTGCAATATTTCAAGTTTCTCTGTTGTCGAATACTTCTGACGAATTCATGCTTATTCGTAACCCATTCGTAACCAATTGCGCAGCTGCTGGATTTGGCTCGAAGTCTAAGTATCTCTTTGGTAATACGGGGATGTGTATTAAGCTAGTACCCGGCTACTCCGCAGGCACCGTCACTTCATTCTATGTAAGTGCAGACGACTTTCCCATATATTGCACAGATCGTTCCGAATTTCAATCCTTGTCCACTTCGATCCTGAATAGATCAAATTACCAAGCAGTGCATTTATCTAGGCCAGCGACAGATCTACTAGTCACCACCTGTGAAGGAAGACTAATTGGAGCTCTGTGGCATGACTCACATTTGCTTGCAGTTATCGTCGGATGGTTCCACACACGATGAGCTAGATTTCGAGTTCCTAGGAAATGTCACCGGACAACCTTACATTTTGCAGACGAATGTGTATGCCCACGGCGTAGGGAATCGGGAGCAACGGATCTATCTTTGGTTCGATCCGACTGCGGATTTCCACTGCTACTCGGTGAATTGGAACCAGAACTACGTTTTGTAAGTACTTCCTGCAACGCGGATCAAACCTCAAATAATTTGAAACCGGGGCAGACTTATATATAATTGGATTTTGTAAACACACTAATGTATTGCAGTTCGTCCGATCGATGCTTTGCAGGTTCATGGTGGACAATATACCCATTCGGATATTCAAGAACAACCAGAACCTGGGGGTGCCATATCTCAACAGCCAGCCGATGGGAGTGTACTCGAGTCTCTGGGACGGATCTCAATGGGCCACTGATGGTGGCAGGATTAAGATCGATTGGCAGTACGCCCCATTCATCGCCACGTACCAAGGATTCAATATCAACGGATGCCTAGTCCAGAACAACAACATCGCCAGCTGCAGTTCCAGTCAGTGGGCTCAAGCGCCAGCAGTCACATGGCATCAAACCAATCAGCTGAAGTGGGTTCGTGGTCGCTACCTCGTTTACAACTATTGCACCGACAAGGCTCGTTACCCTACAGCTCCACCGGAATGTGCCACCAATACTTTGTAATTACTACTATCAGCTGATCAGTTGAGTGATCAGGATCGATCCAAAAAACGTTTTAAACCCCAATTGTGCAGTATTTTAGAAGTCTTCTTTTCATTTGTTTTGTAGCAGAGATTGAATAAGACCCAGGCCTGCAGGCTGGAGTTCACAAATTGGCTTCTTGATAGTTCAGGTGGCATAATTGAGTTTTTTTCTAATTAGAATGTTCTCCTCATTGATCATGGATGGCTCTTCACTGTATGCCATGGAATTTGAATGAAATTATAAACTCATTGATTTTTCCCACCAGCGGTTGGTTTTTTCAAGGGTGGAGTCAGAATTTGGGTGTTGGATTAATAGGTTGGAAGTCTCTGTTGAACTTGCCACGGTTCCAACACTTTCAACACTTCCAAACTCAGGACAAGGTTTTGAGTTTTTGTAGTGGCACGTATTTGCAATATCACTGAAACAATTTTCAACTCCCGGAAACTACGGTTCTTTGGCATTCTGAACTTTTTCGAACACCCAGAATCAAAAAAATCAAAGAACTTTCTCACGCTGGTGTGTACTATGTATGTAAGGACCTTACTGGGATTTTCTAGTGTATTAGGAGGGCGCCTTAATTCCTTACGATGCTGAGTCCATAATATGAGCAATTAATCGTACCAATATATAAGGAATGCCCTGCTCATTATGTTGGGTAATATGCCAGGTGAGCCCATTAGGGTGAGCTGGGTAACACACCCAATGTAATGAGCAGGGCAGTGCCATTCCATGACATTCCAGTCTGGGGTGTGCAATTCAACAATTTAAAGGAAAAACTCATGTTCAACAGACACATTCCAGTCATTATTGCCAGTGTATCATCATCACTGGAAGATCATGTCATATAATGTGATCAAGAAAATGACATAAGCTGGCACCCCAGATCTTAATTCTATCTGAATAAATTTTCTTCTGGATTTGCAATGGCCAATTACATAGAGCTAAATACACTTGCCAATGTGAGTGCCCATCCTTCTGAGTCAAATACTCCTGTGGGGGTGAGCATTTGATTTTCTCGCTGGTTTCAATTTTTTAAATGTTTCACAATCAGAGGACTGTGGATTCTGGTATTTTAAATAAATTCAGAAACAACAAACATCTGGTTCCAATTATTTCGAAAACCTCAGCATACAGGTAATTTTCATGAGAGAATCAATAAAGAATTGGTGGCTTTATAGATGGCTATTTGGGGAAAATATATATATATATATATATATTTCAAAACTATGGTTAAATATCAGAGTCTGTTCTTTGATTTCTTTACAACTGCAGTTATGAATCCCAAGATAACTGGTCTTTTCCTCTTGTCGAGGACCGCCCAACACTGGTAAATCCAAACACTCTAGTCATATTTATTATAGGTGCATATGCAGGCATTGCAGTATTTTCTTCATATTACCTACATATTGCACTCTGGTTTTTGTGTTGTTAGATTACAAAGACTAAGAATAAAACTAGAAATTGGAGGTCACCGAGCCAAGTACAAGCGAGAGCTGGAGTACAAGGACGTGAACAACGTGTCTAACAACGTGAGCAAGGTTGTGAACTTGTGAACTGTTAAAGAAATAAATCAAATCGGACAGGGGGAAGAACAATCATTTGGAAAGTGAGGCAGAACATTTTTCTTTTGTTTCTGGGCGGAACTTCAAGATGTAGTTATCAAATCAAGTGGATCTTCTGAAATCTTAACTAGATATTTTTTTGGTCAGTGTTTCTGTTTTTGGCGAATTTCTACATCTTCACAACAAAAGCAAAGCCAGTGCAACAAATGCAAAGGGTTTTCTATCTTTTTTGAAAAAAAAGACCCAAAATCGCCACATTATGAAGATTTCTTTGGAATTTTCCATATTTGGACAATAGGTCCTATCATGGCACCAAAATGTAGCATGATTCCTAAACTATTCTACTTTCCTCTTTGACCTGCAGCCAAAATTGGCTAAGTCCTCTTGTGTATGATCACCAGAGCACCTGCCTCACAAAATTGGAAAAAAAGAACAGTGCTGGTCTCACACTGGCTCATAGAGGTCATTTACCAAATATTATTTATACTGTATCAACAGTTGTTCCCTAGTATTCTGCAATTAAGTGAATAAAAATCTTGTGTTCTTTTAAAACAAATAAGAAACATGAATCAGGTGAAAAAGAAAATTATTCACATGTACATTAGAATGCACAATGTTTAGTTTTGCAAGCTAACAAGATATCAACCATTGGATGCTCTTTGAAAGCAAACCTAATTGTTGAATTTAGGGTTTAATTGTGGGCATAAAAAGGAATAAATCTATTTTAGTTTAATCAGTTGTATGTTGGACGTGGGCACCAAGTGTTGTATGAGAGTCATCTATTCGTGTTCTTAGTCAAATGGGTAGATTTCAATACAGCGTTCTGTCATGATGTTTGCAACATATATTGAATCAATATAATGCATAATAAAGGTATGATAATCATTGTTTTTCCTTTTTGGTGAATTTTTGCCACTTGGCTACCCAAAAAATCCAGTGTGACTCATGCAAAGGACTTTTGTGAAAAAGATGTGGCACAATCACTAGATTTTGAGAGATTTTTTTCTCTGAATTGTTATATTTAAATGTTATAGGTTCCATCAGATTGCCAAAATATAATAGGATTCTTAAATATTTCTACTTTCCTCTCTAACCTGTACCCAAATTTGGCTAATTCCTCTTGCAGATGATTGTGGGTGTGACTACATCACAAAATTGGAAAAAAGAAAAACTACTAATGGTAATGTATGGGTTTGCTTAAAAATAAGTGTTTCTTTTTCAAATTTACATAGAAACTTAAGTACCTTCACTTTAATTTTAAAAGTAACAATAAATGAGTTTTTCACCATCAAATTTTTAAACATATAAGTTAAAGTTTTGGAATCCACATATATTAATAAAATAATTTATGCCATTCATCTTAAATTATACAATATTTAAGATATTTCACATGCACATCATATTTCTTCTAGTGAATTTTCACATTATTTCAAACTGGCATCAGGCAGTGTGAATATGTTGCTTGGATCAAAGGGTTCAAAATGAACCCATTTTATGCACATGTGAATAAGTTAGGGTTAGGAATCAATGGAAAACTTCTTAAAAAGTCTTCCCTTTGTTGTCAATATGACATGGAGCATTAGAGGGATTGCAAAAAATTGTCATCATTGCCTTTTTGTAGAAAGTGCAGGTCATTAGCAAGTAGTCATTAATTTTCATCTTGTTGTTTTATTATTTGATTTGCTTTCATCACATTTTCATCTTCAAATTTTTCATAGTTAGTTGTTTTTGTCTTTGCCTTTGTCATTCCTTTCAATCATGGGCAATGAACATTCAGCGCTTTGAATTACAAAGCTAAAAAATTTGGTTGTTTATATTTTTCAAGTCTCACTAGATTCATTGCCAAACATTTTTTAAGTTCTAATGATAGCCTTGGGCAATTACACCATGGCTTTGTGAAGAGGTCTAAAAGAGTTAAAAGTCTTAAACTTTAAAGACTGTTTAAGGTTGAAACTTGAATTTAATGTGATGTGCATTGTGACTTGTGATTTGTGATGGCATTGAGTGATGGTGTTGACAACTCATCACTTCAATTGTTGTTATTTGTGCAATTTGCAAGCTTAGAATATTCAAGTTTAAAACTAGGTTCATTAAACCCTAAACCATTCATGTTCATTTTCTTCCCTATAAATTTGAATATTGATGAAATGTTTGCACCCTTTGACATAGTTTCATGTCAACTTTCAAGCTTCTCAAGTGCGTCCTTCATTGCAATTCTCCAATTTCACATTATCATTCAATGATTCTCCAAGTGTGTCTTGTTTCAATTTTCAACCTTTTGGGACATGGCACCTCCAATAGTTCCTTTACACAACTTTAAATTTTGAACTTTCTTCAATTTTCAAATTTGTTTTGGAACCTTTCATGTTTCAAGCGACTGTGACTTTGATTGCCCTAAGAGCTCTTGTGATGTAGAATAATGTTTGCATTGTTCTGTTGGAAGCTTTGATGGTAGTCTTCCAATCAATCAAGAAGTTTTTGGCAATGTTGGTGTAAATCATGTTAATGCAACCCCTTTGATAATTACTACAAAAGCAACTAAAGTTGAGCTATCTCCATGTCATGTAGATAGGCCTAAAAAGATTGAAAATGATGTCAATTAAAAATTCCAAGAAATCTCGTTTGTGAATATGTCTTCTACAAAGGTTGTTTTCAATGGTGTTGACATCCTAACTATAGTGTGGTGCATAATGTGCACAAAAATCTCATAGAAGGAAAAAACATTTGTTCCAAAATGAGATTCATTGGAAAAGCACACTATGAAAAGGAAAATTATACTACAAGGCTAGACAAATTGTTGATGCAAAATGTGTTCACATAAGGAACAAGGTAGAATATGCAACTTTGAAATGCCCTTCAATCATAAAATAACTTCAATTTAGTGTTGTTTCAAAGCACAAGAGAAAGCTCATTCAATTTGTTTATGTTTTCATATTGTTGAACAAATGAAAAGCATTGACTAATTATGACAACTTAAAAAGTTTCTTTGAATTTTTGAAATTGACAAAAATTTACCCAAAGAAGCATTGTAATAATTATGCCAAGTTGGAAAGGGCAAATTACATCCATAACCAAATTTTGAAGGATGATAAAAACACCATGTGTATTGTTATAGATGTATGCACTCTAAGGTGGCTCATTTTTAGCGGATGTTCCATTCCTTCAAAGTCCATACGATAGTGTAAAAATGGCAATCTATTCTGATATCATTAATTTAAAGGAGAATTACATGGTGGTTAATGAACTAAAAAGCCCATATGAAAATAAGTCATTCTAATTTATTTTTTAATGTACATGTAATAAAGAAAAATTTGAAATCCACACAAAAATGATTATGATATGGACTTGTGAAAATATGGCTCATTTTAGGCCATTCAAAAATCCATAACTTTCTTTTTTGGTTTATTTTTTTCTAACAATTTTTTTTCACATATGTTCTTTTGTTTTAACATATCATATATTGAATCCCTATAAAATATCCCAAATAAAATTCATAGACAAAAATGCATGTATATAGAGGCACAAATAGTAAACCAGTCCATATTTTTCAACTTCAAAAGTTCATTATTATATATTTGGTGTATATATATTGCAATTTTCTTTTATAGATGTCTTTTTCTTCAAGTTGACAATCTAAATCTAGTGACAAATTTGGAATTTTTTTTTAATGCCATGTTAATAGCATGTAAATGCATGCCATTCTGCAAAAAACTAGATTGTGACACAAAAAATGAGCCATCCTACCTTGCAACTACCCTTACATATGTTGCATTTACAATTGATGAAGTAGGTAATAAGGACAATCAAAATCGGGTTTTAATCCATCATGAATATTATGTGTTAAAAGATTGGCGACAAATTCCAATTTTGTTAATATTGAACAAATCGTGGATGGCTTTTATATTCCAACAATCTCACAAATGTTCTTATACACTCTTTTAATAATCATGGAGGGATTAAAATGTGACATTATTAAACAAGACCATGTGCCGTTCATTGTGAGTGTGCATTGCATGGTTGATTGTTACAATTTGATAATGGAAAAATCTCCAATTTGTTGACAATTACAAGCCTAATTAGAAAACTTCATGTAATCTTTGTACTCCTACTTTGCCAAAAGTTCAAAAACACACCTAAAGTTGATTCAATTAGCCCAAATTATGCAAACAAAAGGAAATGAGATCCTATGTAATTTGAAGATGTGTTGGATTGCCATGTTATCACTAATGAAAAGTTTTTTGTGACTATGTCAGCCCTTCTTAATGAAACTAATAGTGGATTCATCATCACTTTGGTTGCCTCCAATCTTGAATTATTTTGTAATGTGAAAATTATGTTATCTTTGACATGTTTCATTCCCATGTTCACAAGAAGAAATTTTGTTCATTTTCACCTTCACACATTGTAACTACCATTTGATTATATTACATTTCAACCTCATTTGGCCATTTTAAGTTCACAAATGACTTGTTGCACTAATTAATGGTCAATATTCTTAATAGTTGTAACATTCACTACATTGTTCATTTATGAGTATATTTGGACCCTATTTTATTTTTTAACAATTTAAAACTTTTTACTTGAAGATTAAAATAATCTATAACTTTATTTATATAATGTATTATAATAGGTTAATAGTTTTTGGACATCTTTTCAACTATCAACATGGTACATGAATTGAATTATCCAAATTTATATGTTGAAACCATTGATCATGAATGAACAATTTTTTAATATATTAAAATTTTCTACATTTACATAAATTAGAATGTATGTTTTCCCATTTTTTTTTGTATGAAAAAAATCATGTTAAATTTTTAATTGATTTAAAATTTTAATAATATTTTTTTCTTTTAATTTTTTAATATTAAATAATTAGCGAGATATTTTTTAAAAATTTTTTTTACCATGATTTTTAAAAAAAATTTAATTTTTTGTTACAAGTTTATGTTTAAATATTCAAAGATGATTTTTTTAATTAAATAAATCAATGATTACAAATGGTGATCATAATATTGACATCAACATTTTTTCAATTTTGTGGTGTTGCTCAAGTGGCAATCATCCACAAGAAAATTTAATCATGTTTTGGTAATTATAAACCATATTAAAATCCTTGTATATTTTGGCTATGATTTCTTGAACCTTTCGTAAAATTCTAGCCTTTAAAAAAAAATCAAAATTTGGTGAATTTTTTTTCTTAATTTAAAAAAACCTTTGTTGATGTTGATGGCTCTTTCTTATGTTTACAAAATGGTGGAAATTCACCATTAAAAACAAATGAATTACATCATTAATACTTATTTTAAAATTTCAATTTTTTTGGATAAATTTTATAATAATCTCAAAGGTTGCTTTAAAGTTTTAAAATAAATTTGATATTGGAATTATTTATGGGTTTAAAATTGGAGTTAATAAAAAAAATTAATTTTTTTTTTGTGATTCCTTTGAATTCCCATTTTTTCCAATTTTTTTCAAAAGAAAATCAACAAATTGTGAAATGTTTCCTCCAAGAAAAAAGTAAATAAATAACACTAGGGGGTAGGGGGGGGGGGGGGGGGGGTAAATCCAACTATTTAATGTTAAATTTTCACCAAACTATGTTTTTTTTACTTTTACAAGAGAAATGAAAGTAAAATATATTCTTAAAGTATTAGGAAAAAAATTATCTGAAAAGTATGTTCTAATATTTTTTCCAAAAGTGTGTAACAATTAATGTTAACAAACAAACAAATATGGTCTTGAAAATTATAAATTGACTACTTAATTAAAATTTATTCTTGTGACCAATTTTTACCAATTTAAAAGGGCATCAATATCAACTTTTTAAAAAATAAAAATAAAATTTCATCAAATTTAAAACTATATATTGTCAAATTTTTACAATCGATTACAAGAGGTAGCTATAATATTGAAAAATTTAAACAACTTTTCAACTCCACAACTTGTCTATAACCGAATGTGGTTAAATCTTTTTATGGATGATTACTATTTGAACAACCTCACAAAAGTGAAAAAGACTTTCTACTTGATTATATTGGGGAAAATAAAAACTTATGGATGTGCTAAAAGTGATCTATTGTCGATATTGGTTGCAAGATGATCTAAAACACAAGTTTGGACCAAATTTAAATGTCATCAAATCCTTTTATTTTTGCCCTTAAAATATTGGCCTTCGAGAACAATGGGTTCTTCCATTGTTGGATGCTACAACATTGGATTTGTAAATATCCACCTTTGTTTTGTTGAAAACAATTCATGGGCTACCATGACCCTTCCACACTTGGTTAATTTTTTGATCTTATTTGGAAGGGATTGATTGATAGCTCGATTGTTAAACTCTACATCCCAAAGTACATTAAGTAAGCGAAAGTTGCAATTTTTCAAGTGATTAAATTAATCAAGGATGAACTCATGTTAAACACTTTAAACTTCATGAAATCGAAGTGAAGGAACAAGCTTACCATTCACCTTGATTTGGCGATTCAAATGTTTCCACAAATATTTTATACTCTTTAGAATTTTCCTTAAGGCTTATAGGGATGTTGCCATCCAAGAATGGAAAGCAATGTTTGTTCAATATGTATTTGATGCATAATTTGAACCTTTTTTTACTTTGTAAAATATTTAGTATGTGAGGCAATTGCTTTTTGAAACTTGCTATGCTAATTGTAATTGGTGCAATTTCTACAATGATCATTAAACTATGAATGATTTTGGTGGCTTTCATTTTTATAAGCATGGCTTGTTTGGAACAACACATTGACAAATCAACACAAAGGCCAACTATTGTTTTTCCTAATAACTCTAACCCCCATTGCTTGTGTAGGTTAAACATGTGCTGCAATGGGCAAGGTAGTTTTTGCCAACTTTAATTCCACCACATGACACTTTCATTAAAAGCTTAGATAATTTAATCCTATCATTGGATTTATAGGTTTTCTTCACAACAAATTACAACTTATTCAACATTGATTTTTAGGTATTTATTAATTTCATTTGAAAACCAAATAATTCATTTTGCATAACATTTCAAAAACAGTTTCAAGTCTCTACCCAAATGGCACAAAAAATAGTAAATAATTTTAGATTTTGGCACATGAGATTACCAAAAATTCCACTTTTACAAGTTAAAAAATAAACACTTATGCACATAAACAACATTTATGATATAGAATTGAGTTCATTACACCGTGAACATTACAACTTAAATGTTTAATGTTCAATTGCCTTCTTAGCATGCACTAGTATAAATTTTCAAATATGATTGAGTTTATGACTATTATTCCAATCATAAAAGGACAAAAATGATTAATAACCCTAAAGTTATTGTGGACAAGTTGTTTAAGACAATAGTCATTTAGAACATAAAATGGCACAATTATGTGAAAAATATCATCCATTAATAATAAAAGACATGTGAAGTCATTAGTAATAGTTTAGTCATTATTTTTATTTATTATTATTATAAATTGGACCCAAACATTTGGGGAACATTTAAATTTATAATATTTATTACTATAAATTTATATATATATATATATAGTTTTTTTTTCAATTTTTTTCATCCTATCACTTGTTGACACGTGTCACCACTTAAGTTAAGTTAAAAACCTAATTCAAATAAGTAAGTAGACCACCTAATCTTCCTACTTACGTGGTCTAGGTAGGTACAAAATATTCGATCAATATTCCAATGTTGACCACAATGCACGTTAGTTGTGAAATTTGATCCTTACACATCACAGATGGAATTCAACTCCTTTACCACTAAACCACCCACTTCTTATGTAAGTAATGTAATTTTTATTTTATTTATACCATAATTCACACTTTATTAATAATTTGTCCAAATGAGAAAATTGAAAATTTAATCATAAATTTCTTTCAAAAATATACACAACTACATAATTTATTTTTTTGAATATAAATTCAATTTCAAACTGAAAATTATTTGAATTTCATTATTGAATAACACTTGAATGACCATATTTTGGAAAAATTAAATTCAGACACATGATTTGTAAGTGAAAAAACCTTTATGATTAATACATGAATAAATCAAATACACATTTTTCATATCTTAAACCTTCATTTGGTTTAGGAATTTATATTATAAAACTTTGCTTCCAATATACCATAATTTTATTAATAATTTTTAATTTAAATGTATGAATCCATATAATATATCCACATAAAACATTTATTAATGGATCATAAACTAATGATATCTATATTAGTCATATTAAATATGAGGTATAAATTTAACTTAAGTATTTTAGTTTAATTCGAATATTAATTCATTAATATTAAAATATTAAATAATGTTTTTAAGATTAAAATTTGTATTCATTTTAGACATATAATCTAATTTAATTGTGTAATAATATATTTTTACACATGTAAAATATATGTATTTATTTATTTATTTTTATACATACATTATATTTTAAAAATTTGAACTTATGATAAAAAAATTTAATGTACAATTAAATTATGTATTTTCCACATCTTAAACTTTTATTTTATTTTCAAATTAAAATATAATATATTATTTATAATATATCATATGTTTACCATTAAAATTTATTTCAATGTATAATATTTAATTTAATCACATTGAATATTTAAAATAGATTATATACCAAATATATTTAAGAAAAATGTAATAAAGGTTTTTATATTACCTATATGTATAATATTAATCAAAATCAATTCCTCACATGTTGTAATTTATTATGTCCATTTGTATTCATATTAAATTACTAATAATCAATTTTATATAATTGTAAAATAATTGTATCACCACATTATTTTTGTAATCACACATCATTTTGTGCATGTCATTTTCATAGTTATTCTTTAGTCATATTTGAAATGATTTTATTCTAATTGACATTTTCAAATGATATTTTGGACATTCATGTCATTTTGTCATTAATTATAGATGTTATATGGATGAAAAAAAAAATCATCTTCTTATTACTGTGCATCATCATCTACTAGTCAAATGCAACATTAATATATGACTACAACTTTTTCCACATAAGATTTGAAATAATATCTTATAACTACAATCAATTATGTAATTGTTTAAAACATCTAGTCATTGATTTTTTGGTTGCAATGGACAGAATTCCTTTTAAGGATGCTTGTATTCATAAACTAGAATTTTGCAAGTTTCATTCACATTGTTTGGTCCACAAACTTATTCAAATTATGAAGCCCAATGCAACAAAACAAAATTCAATTAACTATTAAACACATGCAACAACTAGGAATTCAAATAAGCTACAAACAATAATAAAAAACAATATCAAGGAACCAAGGAGTTGGGTGCTGGGAGAAAAGCTAGAGCTATTGACAACACATTTGCACAAAAAACACCTCGCACACAATAGTCAAGAAAAAATTAGTAAACAATCCAATCCATATAAAATGATGAAAAAATTCAAAGAAATATATATACAATAATGTGAGGAATAAACTTTTAGGCATTTCCATGGGGGTTGGGTGATTGTAGTGACAATCTAAAAAACAACCTTGTTGAAATGAATTTAAAAACAAAACATTTTGTCGTTTAGTCCCAAAAAACAATTTGTTAAGTAAATTGATATCACATTTTCAAACATGGTAATTATAGATCCCCAATCACATGCATGCCCTTTTGTAGCTCATAGATAGTATACCCCTCTTCATCATTTGGACCATGCATTTAGTAATATCCTCAATTTTAAGATGACATGAGAAGTGGTTATGAGGTCAATTGAAGTTTGTTCAATATTACATTCATTTTTCTAAAACTGAATATTACCTTTCAGATTGAAAAAAATGGCATCTTCCTAATTTCACTCCCAAACACATTTTGCAAGTGATAAAGCTATGATCTCTTCAATTGAATATAGTATTGTTGTCCATGTAACATTTAGTAAACTCTAAACAAGCCTTTGAAACCTAGTTTGTCACTCCTTGGAATCTATAAATGCATTCTTCAACTCAAAAGGTAAACATCACAATTCATGCAAGTAACTCAACTGTGTTCATCAAGGTCGAAAATGCAATCTTCGCCTTGTTAACTCGTGACATGCAAATTTCATACCCAAATCGTGAATCAAAAATGTTAAACAGCCCCCTAAATGACCAACAAATTAGAAAATCACCTCTAATAATGACATGGCCGGTGAAATCAAATTACACTGTTCATAAAATCATATTTTATGACAAATTTTACAAGATTAGACAAGCTATAATTGACCATGGAATTAAGTAAAAACGATTTAGATGTGAAAAAGACTCAACAAAACAATTATATACAGGTTTGATAAGATCATATTCCAGATTTCATGAACAAATTTTGAGTTGTCATAACATATTGAACTTTTGAATATTATCAAAGTCCCTGTCATAGTCCTTAATATAGTAGGGATTGAATACAATGTACACCTTCATATAATGCCCATTTTACTAAATGCTTTTGCGTCAAATATGACGTAATGATATTGAAACAAAGGAGGAAACTTCAGATAAATGTTTATGACTAGCATCCTGTAATGTACAACATACACAAAATATCCATAATTTAACATGGATATTTTTCACAAAAGTCAAACAAGATAAAAGGAGCCACAAAGGATGTCATGTAAGGTTTTTCAAAACCCATCCCAAAAGAGGAAATTTTCCTCCCAATACACACAAAAATCCCAGAGTTTTTACAAACTAGTGCATGTGTCTGAGGAACAAGTGGGGATCACACCTACTAAGTATAGTTTACCAGGTACCCAAGAGCCTAATACCTAATGATCAAAGGGTATCTCAAGAGTTTTCTACAACTATAGAAACTGGGGTGGGCATTGCCGGTTATAGCCCATAGACAATGAAAATATTGGGTTGATAGCCTACAGTATTTTTGGCACCCACATACACAACACTAGTGTTGACTTACACATACATAGATTGATTTAATTTGAGATGAGTCCAAATAGGTTCAAGATTTTTCAAAGCACAATGCTTGTCTTTGAGGAGGAATTGTGTCAACGAGAAGACGTACATGTAAAGTTGCAAAATGTGAGAGGGAGCATGGGGACTTGGAGATTGGGTTTGACAGAACCTATTCTCATGGAATGTGATCTGTTGGACTGACATGCATGAATGCCAAAAGTACGACAACATGGAGTTGTGCAGAGTTCCTCTCCCATTAGCAAATATCACTGGATTCTGGGAACCTGGAAGTAAAAGAAAGAAAGCACTAGAAGTAGTCATGCTCCAGCAAAAAAACTAAGTAACCTAATTCACCTTACACAAATCAATACTCCACACTGCCTGTGAGGAGATATAATCCTCTACAATGCAAAGCTTCGCCCAGTGGAGTAATCTTTCACTGAAGCATTCAGTTGCACCAAAGCAAACATCAAAGCTCAAGCGTTGTGTTCTTTGTGTGCTGTGAAAACATGGCAAGAAAATAGCACATATCTGTACAGGACCAACCATAGATATGAGCAGTAGTTGGAGTCCAATGGGATTCAGATGATGATGCTGAGGAGTCAGAGGAACTGAAACAAAGGGTAATTCAACAGGAAATAAGAAGCATCACAAGCTAAGCATTCAAGTATGCTTATGGGTGCAGTTCAAGAACTTATGAGCTGCTACTTCCAGAGTGGTTGGCAATTCTCACCACCATTATTCACAAGCTATGGCATCCTGACAGGCCCCCCGTTATTCAGAAATTGGGTTCTGCTTCCTCTGCCACAGATTAGGATGACCACCCTAAAGTCCATGGAAGTGCCCCAGAAGTGCAAGCAAGCCCCTGTCAGGGATATAGTTGCCTTGGTGCTAAGGCAAACACCTTAGTGAGTAGGGCCTTGAAGTGCTACTGAGGAGCCTCCTACATTAGATAATGCCTCTAGAGCACAACCGAGCATTTGAAAAGGACTCTCTCCCTCTTTCTTTACAACATCCATGACCTGTACAAATCAAACCTTCTGATGACAACTCCACATGACGAAGGTCATGATACTCGATGGGAAATCACAGAGCAACCTCCAGAACCTGGTCCTGCATGGAATGTGCATCATAGGGTGCACTGTAGCCAAACCCTAAACCCTAACTCACTTCCTGAAACAGAATGACTCCAGCTTTTGTGATAGCAAGGAAGAGAAACAAACTTTCTTCCTAACATCAAGTCATGCTTGGAATGAACTTGTGTCAAAACTACCTATTAAACTTATACTGCAGAAACTCAATGTCCAAATGTCTGCAGTTGTTGTAAGTACCTTCACAATAGTGGTGACTACCTATTTAGATTAGCAGACTCCTTGGCTGAAACCAATCATCTCCACAAAATCAGTGCCTGGGGTCCAACAACACTTGTGTCCACAGAACCTGCACTTACAAGGATGCCAAACCTCTCACGGAGTGAATTGTTGCCGCCATGGCATCCCCTTGATAGTTGTTCTCCTGTCACAACTGAACAAGACCGTTGGCCCTTGAAATGACATCCATATGGATAAATATTCAACATACTAAATTGGAAACACATGGTGGTTAGCAGTTAGCACAGTGAAGCCCAAGTGGATACTACAGTTTAACATCAAATCATGCAAGGTGTATATGCAGCCAAGTCAGTGGTCCACCAAAGGCCAGACCTGTGGCTTAATTCAGCTCTGTACATGAGGCAATGGAAATGCAAAGACCAACATGCAAATCCATTTTATTTCAGAGCTAGCATATCCTATGGTGATGAGACATTGTGATAGCATCATAGCTCTGCTGGGGTTATAGCACAGCCAAAAAAACAGATCCACAAGTAAGGCTCACAAGCAAGGCTCTTGCTTTCTATTGTGAGTTCATGAGCTTCTGAAACATTTGGATGATTGTGTTTGATTTTTCTTTAGCCATGTTACTGGTAAACCCATCCCACTGTCTCCACAAACAGAATTCTCCACAAAATGATGCATAAATCTGGTTTACAGTTCTAATGGAGGGAGTTTGTTGGACATGATGCAATACACCAGATTCATAGCATCAGGACTGACTGGATTGACATTGAGAAATTCAGCCTGTGAGTGACAGAACATGAGCATTTCAGTAGATGAGTTGTGTCACATATGCATTCTTATAATGCAGACACAGCTTAATTTGGAGATTAATTTCCAACTGCTTTTCAGTTGTATGCTGGCCTTTATATTTGGAGTTTTCTCTTCTCTTCTCTTCTCTTCTCTTCTCTTCTCTTCTCTTCTTCCTGTAGCTTGCTGTCAAGGTCTCTTGACAAGTGGTTTGAAATCTCTCTGAACTTTTTTATCAGGTTATTCCTCAATCTCTATTTGGGTTGCTTGAATCATAAGTATATAGAGAGTTCACAATACAGTCAAAGGTTTGCCAATACAGACAATATCCCTCCTAGGAAAGAGGAGTGATCTTATGCCTACTCAGGGAAATTATCCCTAATTGTAGACTTAAGCTCCATCCCACTCTTAAGGAATAGGCTTAAGAACCCTCCCCTCCTGCACCTTGTGATCTACATATGTTTAGTTTCATGACAAGTTTTGTCTTGTGCTTTATGATGGGTAATGGCCACTAGGCTTTTACCCAAAATGCAGGGCTTGGACTCAGCTACTACCTTGTCCTTGGCCCCTTTTCTGGGAATACTGCCCCCATGTCCCAGGACTTTACCCTACACAAAAAGCATGTATTGAACAAACAAGCTCATTATTTCAATGTCTAAACGATCACCATAAGTCCAACTCTTTCATGGAAACTGATAATGCAGATGCAGCACAGACATTTGAACTTTGGCAAACAATCCACCCACATTAGTGAAGCAAAATAATATAATTGTTGAAGTCACAAAGAGATGGCTGCAATCCAGGTCAACAAGGGGTAGAAGATGACAAGCAATAGCAGAATAGAAGGCTGTGAAATGGCCCTAACCTTAACTTGTAGATGCATTTGAAAACCCAAATGCTAGATTACCTAGAAATAAGAGCCCTCAAAATATATGTGCCCTAAGTCCAACTTTAGGCCTGAATTTTAGTGCATTGTGAACAAGAGAAGATAAGCTACAACCAAAATAAACTAGGTATCCAGAAGTCTCTTGTTTTCCTTTCTCCCTTTTAATACATTTTTGTCTTTTATTTCCTTGCAACAGAATTTGGCAGGTTAAATCAGTTATTGGAGTCAGGTTTAGAGTAAGTCATGTGCATTATGCCTTGGTTTTTCTATCACTAATTATATGATTGTGTTGAGCATTCCTAAAAACCTCCAACAAAATTTGTGGTGTATTTGGAGGAATGCTGACAGAACCATTAAGGTCTCCACGGGGCATTTTGGAGAACAGAATGCTCACACTGCATGTTTTTTTTGCCCGTGATACCCAGTGGACAGGAAAATAAAAATAAAAATCATCAACTTTTACACCATGTAATGCCCTTGGCCATGGGCAGGAATTGGGCCTGCCTCAGCTCCACCTCACACACGCCCTTATTCCAGTTATGCTCATGGCCTAAGGCATTACCCTACACTAACGTGTTACTCCATTTTTTCTATCACTCATACTTTTGTGTTGGGTACTCCTAAAAACCTTTCAGAAACCTTAGACTACTGTATAGAATCTCTTGTACCACCTCGAAACACTGACAAGCCTGGGGCTCCAAGTTTGTAATGCTGCAGCTGCAACTGTCTATGTGCAGTAGTAATGAACTGCAGAATCATATGTACAAGTTAATGTACATGTACATACATCTGTACCCTGGGATGGCCCATGACCTAGCAGGTATAACATGGGACAGCACAAGCCTGAAATTTACAAATTTTAATTGCTCAGATATGCTGAACTCAGTTGACAATTTGGATAACAGATGTTAATCAGCCTCAGATGTTGCACAAAAATTATGAGCAACAAAAGGTTCTTAGTAGGCAAGTTTGTGGAATTCAAGTGGATTAGAGACAGTACTAACATCTAAAGTGATTGGGTCATTGGATCAGATGATCCCTGTAGCTGGGACATGCTTTGTCCTGCAACAAGCAAGCTTATATATATATATATATATATATATATTAGTGACATTGTAAAAGAACTTGGCTCTTCATTGTTAAATGCTCGAACGTGCTTTGTGCTGCAAACAAGCTGAGACTGACATAGGTTAAGAAACTCTGCCATATGCGTCACCATGATCAAAATTTGTTGTCAAATGCTGTTCTCTCTCTTTCTAACAATTTGTTTGTGCATATATGTGTGGAGTATGGACCCAGCCCTGCACCCTCCACCCTCCCATTCTGTACCCACTTTCACAAAACAAATATTGCACTAGATCAGAAAGACTGGAATTAGATCAGCTGGTGATCAGAATGTGCATGCTCTGTCAATGATCAAAGTACCTTATATGTCTGAAGATGGCCCCCACATTTAGCCACTACATATGTTCAGAAGAAGACGGTAAGTACTATCTGTTCATACTGCCAATCACTAACTCCAAAAACTTGCAAGGAATTTTAGTCATATGCACGTGAACACATCCAGAGCTCAAATGGACTTCCTGCTGTCCTGTTTCTGTTGAAGGGCTTGTTTTTGGTTTTTGAACTTTGCAAAGGCTTCCATAGCTAGTTGAACCTGTCAACAGATTTTTAATTGAAAAAAAAAACCCATTTAAAAAAAAATTATTTTTCAGTCAAGTGCACTACTTTGCACAATGACATTTGATGAAACAAATTATGAAAAACAATCATTTGGGTTCCTTCCCACCATGACTCCAAATTTGCATCATACTAACTAGATGCAAATTGCCTACCATCATGTGCTACTCATTGCATTTAAAAAAAAGGTAGAAGTTACATCTTAATCATCAGTGTTTTTTATACAACAAAAAATGTAGTTTTTGCTCAAAAAATTTGGGATACTTTTCATAGTACCAGAAATTCTTTTAAAAAGAACAATGATCATAGCAAGGTCTTTTTTTTCAATTTTGCAATGTAGCTGAAGTGGCAAGCACCCATAAGATGATTCAGGCAAATTTGGTTACATAGTAGATATGAAAGTAGAAAGAAACTAAAATCCCTTTACATTCTTGGCTACCTACTAGAACTTTTCACAAAAAATTAGTGATTAGGAATTCTTTTTCTTTGAAATTTGGCGAATTTGAACCATTTTTTCCATGAAAAATACTTTGTATAGGTTGAAATCATATTTTTCAATTCTAAATTTGGCAAAATCCCCCCCACCCCCCCCCTAATGGACCTTATACTTAAGTTTAATTTGTAAACTAGGTATAAGGTCCATTAGTGTTCATCACTACAACAATTTTGGATGTCGACTACTTAACATTTTTATCAAATGGAATGGAACAATGTCTTTTGTAATCTCTATGTCCTTTCATGCCTTAACTTCATGTAGGAATGAATTAATTTCTTGCACTTAAAAAGCATGCGGAAAATTTGTCTTTTCCTTGTCTTGGTGTAAATAAGGAAGATTTATTACATGTTACACATTGCATCATATCAATATTATCCTTTCGTTAAAAAATAATTATTTCAACATGACATGCCAAATGACATATGAACATGTTTTGTCTAATTTGGCTTTATGTAGATATGTTAACATTGTTCAAGAGATTGTTAACAAAGAAGTAGATGTCAATGCAAAAGGTGCAAATGGAGAGATGCATTTGCATTTAGCATGTGGAAACAACCTTGATGGAATCATTTCAATATTATGCATGGTACTCAATTTCCTATTTACTTTTCTTTTGTTTCATGGATCATAAGTCGTATACATTTGTGTGATTTCTTGCAATTATGTAAATATTACGTGAGAATTATATGCACAAAGGGCAAGAGGTAGCAAATGTGAGAGTGTGTTATGAGTTTGGTAATGATCCAATGAAAATTATTGGATGGTTGCAAGGTAAGGTGACTCACATTTGCATCACAATGTAATTTTTTGTAGAATGTTGTGCATTTACATGCTATTAACATCCTATAAAATTAACAAAAAATGTGTTAGATTTGTGATTAAATTTAGACTATCAACTTGAATAAGTAAACATCTATATAAAAATATTATAACATATATACACCAAATATATAATAATAGACTTTTGAAGTTGAAAAATATGAAATAGCTTTTTGCTTATACTTTTTTATAAATGCATCTTACTATATGGTTTTTATTTGGGATATCTTATTAGGACTCAATATATGATACATTAAAGCAAGAGGAACATAGATGCAAAAAGTTTGTTAAAACAACCTTAACTCAAAAAAGTTATGGACTTTTGGCTTGAAATGGGCCATATTTTCTTAAGTGAGCCACCTTAACTCGCAAGCACCCTATGTGTTTCAAACACATGAAGTTTGACCATAGAATTAAAATATGAAAATTATGTATAATTATATTTTTTACACTTAAATTGTAATTTTTTATGGAGCATTTTTGTCACGAATTTTCTATGTTTGAGCATGCACATTTGTTTTCCATTATGGTTTGCTTTCACTTAAGATGTTACATAACAAGCAATGTTCACCTCATTATTTGTGCATTATATGAAAATCAACAATTGAAAGATTTAATAAACCAAAAAAAAGGGATGTAAGATTGCCTTCAATGTTCTTCCTATGTATTTTTCTTTTGGCTAAAATATAATTTGATATGTGTTTTGATAATTTGATTAAAATTTATGCATCACATCATTACTATATATACACAAGCCATAATATGATAACAAACGACTTATACCTCTACAAGCATGTTTAAATGGCACGGGTATTTTATCTTTCAAAAGAAAAAAGAGAAACCTAAACACTTAAAACCTACATATTTGTCAAATTATTTAAACAAGATGAAGCAAAAGATGAAACAACTTGAAAATGCAATTTAACATAGAAGAAAAATGATCAAATAATGATTAAAAAAGTATATTTGTAAATAGTATTATCATTGAAATCCACATTTGACATTTTGTTGTTTCATAAAATCAATCTTCAACAATATTGAATAAAAACTTATGAGTGTTTACAAAACATCATATATGAAAAATACGACTTGATTATTGTTATAAGATTACATACATAATATGAATAAATAAATAAAAATAATTTTGTGCATGTCTTGTGACAAAATCAATGGTTATTTACAATTTATGGAGATAATGGTGTGTTTGCCTATCCAAATTTTCCAATTATAAATATATAAAAGTGGGTCCATGTAATTGATCAATACCTCGCAAACAACAATGTTCCTTCCCTATATGTAGTTCGGAACCCAAAGGCAATAATTGAGTAAACTATCTCTTTTTTGTGTTAGTTAACCTAAGCCGCAGCATTACTGCAGAGGCTTGGCTTCCGAACCGTACATGAGCCTCCGGCCTCATACAGCTCTTCTCAGGGGAGCAAACTAAATAAAATAGAAAGTAGAGATTTACATGGCGTCTGCCTAGTTTATTGTCAGGACGGAAAAAAATCTTTTTTCTGTCCATTTTGCTCATATAA
>Ga0116231_10000883_pt1 | contig 57656 bp, 41 predicted proteins | sample S1TSphgellanicum_2_FD_89695 | JGI IMG/M metagenome (GOLD analysis project Ga0116231, IMG submission 89695) | Host-associated microbial communities from peat moss isolated from Minnesota, USA - S1T2_Fd - Sphagnum magellanicum MG | ecosystem: Host-associated > Plants > Peat moss > Unclassified...
TAAGTTATTGTTTTAGGAAATACTAGCTAGATTACATAATTTTTATCACCATTTGAATTTGAGTAGAACATAGGATTGTTTTGTTGATGAATATTTTTGGGGCCAAGAGGAAGATGAAAAAGATTGTATCATTGTAGAGCATTGAATTTTGAATGGAGTATGAGAGAAGAGCACCTTGATTTCTAGAAAAAACTTTACTTCCATAGCCATAATTTTTGTTTTGAATGTTTTTATCATACTTCCATTATTGGATTTTAACTCTGAAATTAGTTATAAGTAGATATGAATAAGTAGACTCTATTAGTATTAGTTTTATTAAATTCTAATCAGATTTTAAACCAAAATATAGGATTAGAAATTATGTATTTAGCTATCAATATTGTGGCCCTCTAGTGGCACATATATATGTAACAATTAGTGGCATCCGAGTGGCCACACAGTGGCAACATAGTGGCCAACCAACTACATGAACATACTTCATAGTTGAAAACTAGTTACAAAGATTGTACTTTATGGATGGTGGGAATGCAAACACATGGCATAATCACACATATGAAACATGTACATTAATTGCAAAAAAATTGTTCAATGTTAGTTTGTTTTTTAATAATCCTAACTTAGTTGCATCTTACAATTATAATGTAACTCTTCAAAAGGTCAAACATAGTTGATTACATGTGAAAATACGACGCATATAAATTACCATATATAAAACACATGTAAAATTACAATGTAACTACCAAAAAATTAGCTTATTTTCTAATGTGGAAATTTATTTATTAAATTGTTATATTTATAAATTATAATTGCATAGGAGCTACACTTTGGAGGATGTAGTTGCAACACAGTTGTACTTGAGTGGTTTTTGAGCTCTAGTTGCAAGGTAGTATGATATCCACGGATATAATTTCTCGTTATGATTCTAATTCTTCTTTCAACATATCTTTCTCCACCATGGCTATTATAACTTACCCTTGGTGTCTTCCCACCTCTATTTGAATCCAATAATATTTATAACAACCTTTACCAACTTAGCCTTGGTAGTAGCTAATTGTGGCTAATTATGGTTAACCATTATACTTTTTCCAATTGTTATTGTAAAACTCCAAGCTTTTACTTCTTTCTTTCCAAGGTTTAAGTTTGTTCATTTAGTAGCCCCAACATTATTGTACATTCTACTTGGAGTTTAATCATGAAGCTAACCTAGTATAGTTTTTTTTTCAATGTATCCTTGTTATCAACTTTTTTTTCCACATTAGTCATTTTTTAACTTAAAGACTTGGCCTTTTTTACTTCCAAATGTATTTCCAATAGATCTAGATGATCCTTATAGTATTGTGTCATCTTTTTAACCTATTGTGCATTTTAAACTTTTTTCTTTTCTTTTTTTAGTTTTTTAAAATTAAGGTACAATAATACAAAACATTTGAACTTTTGCTTGTGAATTTGTCCTAGTCCCATCCTAGAACTCTCACCCATGTTTTTTTTTAAATGAAATAAAGAGTTCATGTTGGATTCACATTTTGATAAAAAAAACTTATGAATCAACATGTTCTTTTACCTTCAATGCCATTTGACAAACCTAAGGGTGGATTGTTCCTGTTGGTATGGCTCCATGTGGTCTAGTTCTATAGACAATTCACTTCCTAGAGTTTAATAGCAACATAGGAAGTGGCCTACACAAACACTTTTAAGGATTAGACCGTAGTCATTCCTTTTCATGTTGCATCCTCCATTTATTCATCTAGTTTTGGCATTTGTTTTGGGGTGGTTTTTTCCAACATAGTAACATGTTCAAAGGAGTTATGGACTACACCTTAGGGGAATTATTTTCATTTTTTTAATATCATATTTTAAGGCATTCACCTTCATTTTATTTTTTACATTATATTTCAAGGGGATCACATTGGTAGAAATCATGTTGCCGAATTGGTGTAGCAATATGATGAGTTGGTTTCTTACTCTAATTGAACATTTTTATGGGTTTTTAAAAACTAGGTCAAGTTGCAACCTCAAATTTTCCAACATTTGAACTACCTTCAACTAGGTTTTTAGGTTAATGATTTCATTTTAAGAAGCTACTAAAGGTGTTTTCAAGGTTGAGTTATTTTTGTTTAGCAAGTTCCACATGTGTAGAATGTAGATGGGTTTGATCCTCTGAAATGGTGATCTAGCAATGAAGCCATGTTCCCAAATGCGAATTTTTTGGCACAAAATGTTTTAAGCATTCTAGGTTCACAAATCAAAATGAAATTAATGATTTCAATTGCACTTGCATAATCATTAGTTCATGACAATGTTGTATTGGGGTTGAAAATCTTAATAAGTTTGTCATGGTTACAAGAATTGGCTCAATGATGCATGAGTTGATTACAAGTTCATTGATGAAAACAAATTTGTTGAATTTTTTATGGATGAAGAAACTTTTCTAGAAGAAAATGAAAACTTGCTTAAAAAGTTAAAGTATTTTGAAAAGACTACTAAATCACCGGTTTAAGGATGTCAGATGTTAAATGGGTTGTGAATTAATTATTCAAAATTTGCACTTAGATTTTGTACATATACATTGTTAAATATAGCATTTTGGAAATTCTCGTACTTTCAACTTACTCACAATGCTTGTTGGATTGGTTGCTTTTACGTTAAATGCTTGTTTCAATTTTTATTGCTTGTGATTATGCCCATCCTAACATTTTGTTCTCCTAGTTGGACAAAGAAACATACATATTTCACGCCAAAAACCCTAAACCCAATACCAAATGAATGGTTGCAAGATAAATTGGATAACTTTTGGTGAATAAAACATGCCCCATACAAGTCCATTTGGTAGTGTCAAAATGGAAGTATATTGTGATATCATTGCTTGAGTGGGGGGATTACATGGTGATTAATGAATGAATAAAGTCCGTGTGATTAATAACCCAACTAAACAACTCTTGTAACATATTTGTTATGAAAAACTTGAAATCTATCAAAAAATGATTATGATATGGACATTTGAAAATATGGTTCATTTTGAGTTGAAGTTTTTCAAGCAAATTTTTTGATCTATGTTTTTTTTGTTTTAATAAATCACATATTGAGTCCTTATAAGATATCTCAAACAAAAACCACAATAAGAAATGTATTTACATAAATGCACATGCTAAAGTCCATTCCATAATTTTCAACTTAAAAAGTCCATTACTTTATATTTGATATAAATATGTTATTATTTTTTATATGCATGTTTTCTTATCCAAGTTGAAAATTTTAACCCAATGGCAAATTTGACATATTGGTATGTTAATGCATGACAATGCATGATATTTTATAAAAAACTACAATGTTATGCACAAAAGTTATTCACTTTATATTTTGATCACCCATGATCTAGGTTGTTATTTTGCTAGGTTGAATTATATATTAGTTTTCATGTTGATACTATTTATTTATAGACATCTTAAATATTGTTAACATATTGGTGCCAAAAACCTTGATTTTTGAAATTTTTAAACAAAGCCACTTAAAGGGAATTTTTTAAAAACTTACTACCATGCATGAACCTCCTAGTAGCTCCAAAATTTGATATTGTAAAAACATTAGTATTAACCATCCACATGCATCTACCTACCTCATAAAACATACCATGAAAGTGATTACATTAGAATTTCAAAAATAACCAATTAAAGCTGTGAAACAATAGAAATGTTGGAAATTTTTCTGTGTGTTATTTTTTGGTTCCCCTTAAATTGGGCCTAAAAGCTAAAGACTTTTGAGATAATACAATATCTTTAAATAAATGGATGTTCAAACTGGTGTTGGGTTGGTTATCTAATTGGGAGCCAAGTTCAAACTTTAAGGTGTTGCAAACCTAATCAAAACTTGTAACTTCAAGGCATATTTAGAATTAAAATTGAATGCATGCTCCACTAGGTTTCAAAAACCAACTTTCAACTTAAATTTTAAAAGATTAAGGTCACCACTATTCTTGCCCTTTTGTGAAAAATAGGTTTAAGGTATTTTTCAAATTTAGGTTTTGAATTTGAATTTGCAATGTTTTGCCCTTTTGAACTTTCTTCCTCACCATTGAGTTTTTCTTTTGTCCCCCTTCAAGTTGATCCCTCCAGTTCCACCCTCATTTAGTTTTTCATTTCCCTTTTTTCCCCTCTATATTTCTATTTCCTTTTTTCTACCCAAATTTCATTTCTACTTTCCATTTTCGTTAAACACATATACATTGAAAACTCCATATGTTGTCATGCATTTTTAATGCAAGAATTATTAATTTAATTCTCGTTTAAATCAATAACCCTAAATTAAAACTTGAATCACCCACTTTTACAAATACAAAATTTTATAAATGAAAACCATCATGTTTATAAACTACAACCATAACCTTTTCTAAACATTCTCACATATTTCAAAACTTGTTCAAACCTTTATTTAGAGGTTTTACAACACCAAAATGGGTTATTAGGGGTATAAAATATAAATACTAATATAATGTCCAATAGTATAAATATATAAATAATAAATAATTATGGGTTGGGCATAATTGAAGATCAATTAAATGGATTTGACTAAATGTTAAGAAGTAGATTCCAAATAATTTAATGATGTTAATGTGTTAATAATATGTTAAAATGTTAGTATGTGGCACTATATTATTAACTTGGAATTAAAGAATGATAATGTTTAATAGTTGTGAATGAATGGGTTGCTAATTCATCCATTCCTCCCTTCAAGTATACAAGGGGTTATAGGTGGAAATTCAAATTTGTTTTCCCGTTCATGATCTGTAATGTTGTTAATTTATGTCATGGATGACATGTTTAACATAATTGTCAGCATCGTGTCCAACAATGTGTTTAACATCATTGTCATCGTCATCATTTCCATCATCGTTACCAGCATCATCCTTAACATCATTATGGATGGAATTCATCCACGTATGAATGATATTAATGATAGATATCATGTTTGCCTTTGTCATGATATATTCATGTCCTTTGGAAATTCTTGTATTTTAATTGTCTTCATGTCCACGATAGTTTGAATATTCTCCCATCACGTTTTTTTATTTGTTGTCATTCTTGTTATCCTTTTTATTTAAAAATCACATGTATGTTTCAAGAGAAAATGTAGTTGTGTCCATGGGAAAAGTCCTTGTTTTCCTTATGAATTTGTAACAAGAAAATCAAATAATTTGTGAATTTATTGTTCATTTTCGAAATAATGAAATCTTGACATCATCAAGTTGTGTTTCCATAATAATAAAATGAGCAAAATAGCCACAAATCAACACATTTGACAAGTTTGGTGAAACACATTCAAAGTTCCAAGGTTTTATCAACCAAGTGTGCACAATCATTCGATTTCATCCTCATTGTTATCATAACGACCCAACCCAAGTTGAACTCATCATCATCTTATTATCAAGCTCAACGCTTTGCTTCATTTACACCTTTGATATAATGCATATCACCATTATTCAATGACTTTGAAGCATTTTTTGACGAATTCAATGCCATTTTTGGAAACTTGGATAGGGAATGCACATCCAGTAACAAATTGCAATCTTTTCATCAAAGATCACACCTAGTTGTGGTTTATAAATTAAAATTCAAGCAATTGATGTGTGATATTTTGTGGGACAAAACTACGCTTATGCAACAACATGAAGGACTTGGTATTTACCATGCCAAATTTGTAGCCTTAAGTGAAGTTATCGCACAAGTAATCCAATGTGATAAATCAATTTTTTGAGCATCATTAAAAAGAAATGTTTGGAGTTGTCTCCCATATAGAACTATAACTTCACATCCTCCATGTTATCCCAACCAATAATGGTTTCACCAAAAGACCATCCCATGCAAATTGAAGAGACACGATTCAAGCCCTTCATAGAATAAAAATAATAATGATGACATGTAAACAATATTTGTTTATACTATGGAGAACAAGGTCACATTGTTTGTTTTCATGTCCAAATAAATGTGGTCAACATACATCATGTGCCACTTTTATCACCAACCCATAATTTTAAAAATCGAAAAACAAAGATGTCCGAATTTAGTAGGGATCATGAAGTTGAACCTTGATGTGTCGTGTGATGAAAATGGTTTTAGATTATCTTTGGATCCAACACAATGTTTCTTGGTATTAATCATTGTCAAATGCAACAAGCTTGTGGCAATGAAGATTCAAACATTTTTTTATTTTAGTGCATTTGCATGTTTCATCGTTAAGGAGTTGATGTGACAACATAAATTGGCCTTGGTGAAAAAAATATACTAATGCCAATTGAAATCATCAATAGTCGGAGTGTCTATCTAAAACATGTAACACAATATGAAACTAAAGCATTGGAAATTATTATTGGGTCATACAACAATAAGGTTATCTTCAACGTCATTTCATTTTTTAAAAACCTTATCATCATTGGGTTATCTTCGCTCACTTTGCATAATCCATGAATGATTTAACATTTTTAAAAAAAATCATTTAAAAAAATTAAACACAAAGCCTCAAAATATGAAGCCTTCGACACGAGCATGTTTGACAAAAACCATGATGGTGTATGTTATGCACTCAAAGATAAGCATGAAAATGGACACATGCAAACCATCAAACATACAAAGGACCTTAGTGGTACACAAGGATCCCAATGTTCCAAGTCGTTGTATATAGGAACAAAAGTTTTCATGCACGCTACAAAGAAAAAAGATGTGTTCTTAGTCTATATTTTTTTCACACTAGTTGTTGGGTCAAATCAACTGTCGCAACCCCACTTTGGGGCTAAGTGTGAGAATGCAACTCACACTCCCAAAAGTGGGAAAATGGAGTCCTCCGGGACTCCCAAAAATTCAGAAGACAATTTGAGGGGCCAAATCTCCTCGCCTTGCTATGCTCTTTATATCAATGGAAAGGTCTTGAAGAGTAGATGCCCAAAATGGCCTCGCATTGGCCATTTTGACATATGCAGCCCAAGTTATGGGCAAAAGAAGGGCCGGGAGTCAAATTGCCAGTTTGATTCCCGACCACTACAAGTCAGGAATCGACCTCTTCCCGACGTCGCCTCAAGGAGTGCGACATGGCGTTGAAAAGCTCTCGACGAGAGCTACAACTTTGGCTTAGACCTCGTCCCGATCCGAGCTCCAAGTGAGGAGCTACGAGCGTCCAAAGTCCCAGGACTCCAACCCGGGACAATTTCGGGATTCCAATTTGGGAGTCCCGGGAAAAAAAACCATTTGGATGTAGCCTCGGCGGAGAGTTGCAGAGTATACTATATGGGGGAAGGTGGTGGCTTCCCCCGAGTCCGGGCCGTGGTGAGTCTTGTGTGTCAAAATGCCCGTGACTTGTTTCAACACCCAAAGGTGTTCCCGAATGCTAACTAACCCTCTTGTGGTTGGTTTTGGATGCAAATTCAATAATTTATTCCCTCTTCCTAGTCTAATCCCGAGACTTCTAGCACGCCCCTCTATCCCCTTTTAGTGCTGAAAGTTGGGAGCGCCCCTCAAGTCCCAACTTTCCGTAACTCTACATAGTTGGACCCTCAAGTGGGTTCAACAAGGGACTTGGGAGTGCGTCATCAACATTAAATCCATTTTCAATAGAAAGAATACAAAGATATGTTTGAAAAGAATAATGACATCATTTTGTTGGAACACTAACCATATGATTGGACAATTGATCTCGAAGGTGTGTAACCCCATTTGGACCCATCTACAATTTGCCCCAAAATGAATTTTGTGGCACTTCAAAATACATCAATAAAAACCTATAAAAGGGGTTCATTCAATGTATTTTAAATTTCCAATTGGAGCCCCAATCTTGTTTTTCAAAAAGAAAAATGGTTCCTTGCAAAGGTGTTTTGATTATTGTGGCTTGCATTGACTTACTATTAAAAACCAATACTCTTTACCTTTAATTTTGAGGTTGTTGGATCAATTAACTCATGTTAACTTGTACACAAAGATCAATTTATGTGGAACATATAATTTGGTGTATATCCAATAAGGGGATAAATGCAAAACAACATTTCAAATGCATTATGGCCATTTCAAATACATCATGATGCTTTTCGACCTTACAAATGCACTTGTTGTTTTTCAACACTTGATGAATGATGTCTTTTGCAAGTATCTAGATGATTTCATGGTTTGTTACATTAATGACATCTTCATTTTCTCCAAGAATGTGGAGGACCATAAACAACATGTATGTCTTATTTTGGACAAGCTCAAAGAAGTTGAATTTTATGCCAAATTGAAAAAGTGTGAATTTATTTAAATCAAAGTGGAATTTCTTGGACTACATCATCTATAAAATGGCATTCACATGTATCCCCATAAGGTTCAAACCATTGTGGATTGGGCTACCCTAATTTCTGTTCATGATGTTTAAAGTTTTCTTAGGCCAACACTCATGCAACTTAGTTTAACTTCTTAGGTGAACAACCTAGTAAACATTCCAATGATTGAACACATCATAACCCAAAGGTTTTTCATATGCTTAAACTCACTCATTTGGGCTTGGAATCCAAATATAAAATGTAATGTTCCTTTGGTTGATTTTGTAGCCTTTTATAACACTTGATTTTGTTAAGAAACAAGGAATATATGACCTTTTAAAATAAGGGAAGGTCTTTAACTTGGAAAAAAATTGGACCAAATTAAAAAAACCTTGACAACACACACTCCAAACTTGACACATGTCCAACATTTATCCCATTACCAAAATGCATGAAATCTAAAAACCAACAATTTTTTGGAATATGAACATTCACATCCTTTCAACAATTCAAATTTGAACAAGGAAAGATGCACACCAAACTATAATCATAAGTAACATTACAATTCCATGAAACCTAACATGTGAGCAAATTGGCAGCACCACACAATGGGGGTGGTGGTTCCATTCCCATTTGCAATAAATGGCATTTTATTCGTGTTCATAATCCTCTCCCTCTTCATGTGGGTAGTGTGTGAGAATGAATTCCAACATTCCCAAGTGTTTTTTCTCATTTTTGGGCTAAAGTTGGAATCTTGCAATGTTTTGAATCTTTGGGATAATAATGTAAATAATGAATGGTGTCCAATTTGAGCCTTCTTTAAACCATTGAAAAGGTTTTGAAATGTACATATTGAAAATGAAATCACATTCCGTTAAGAGATATGAAACTCAAGTTATGACCAAAATAATGACTTGAAGTTATCAAATTATCAATTTGGCTTTTGACCACCAAAACTTAGGAAAACATGAATAAAATGACCTTTAAATTGAGCAAGCAATATGATGTTAAAAAATCATATTCAAAGGCTAAATTTTGATTTAAAAGCTCTTTAGAAGGAGTTTATATGTGAGAGTTATGAGCTTGAAAAGTTGCAAGACTCATAATTTGACCCAAACAAATTTGAAACCTTTTTTGAAGAATCTTGAGACTTTTTGTCATTTTGATGCAACCCCAACCACTAATTGCATAGTGTACTATAGGGAAAAGATCAATGATTTCCTCCCAAATCCAAATCATGGATGTGTCTTGTGAATTGGGTTGTCCATGTTTTGTTTGTGCACCATTTTGGTTCCAATTTACACTAATTGCCTTTTTTTTGGTGCAAATTGACTTCATCTTGAACTTTTTCTTATGAATTCATTAATCCCATCCCATAGTTCCCATGCCTTCTTTTTTTGTGGGTGTTAAAAAACTCACCCTAGGTTTGCATTTTATTGCAAAACTAAAAATCAATTGATCATTTACACCTAATACCAATTTGACAAACTTAAAAATGCATGATTTTTTTCAATGATGGGCTTGCTTAGTCTAACATCATTTTCCTTGTGGGATGGAGGCAAGTTTCACAATATAAGGCTTATTATTAAAAACTTCACAATAATAACTATTTAGTATGTCATTTTATACAATATTGGTTTTTGTGCATTACTTGTTTCAACATTTTTCCATGTTCACACCAAGTCAACTTTACCTAATTACAAATTCTATATTTCTAAATTATCAAGTCCACATTGCTAGCTCTACATTACTAAATCACAAACTCCACTTCACTTGAAGCTATCAATTTGTTTTTTTTAAACTATAGATTGCATAATGTTTAAATTTTATTTCTTTTTTGTTGAAATTTCTACTCATAATATATATTTTCACATAATTTCCTAATTCAAAAATGGTTAAAACCTTTCTTTTTTATTTATTTATCAATGGTTCTATTAAGTTTTAGAGGATTTAGGAGCTCTTTAAAGGTAACCTTATAATAGTTATTTTTCAATTACATATTGAAAACATTTTGAAGGTTTAGGGCCTAATTTTTATTAATATGTCCTATCTTCTTAAATGATGTGAAATGGAGCTCATCAAATGAAATGGAAATGCAAGTATGGAAACTAAAAAGGATCCCCATTGTTGGATGGTTATTAAGGGCTATGTTATTGGGTCAAAGTTTAGGGTTGGATTTTATTGTATATTGCAACAATTTGGTGATCAAAAGTTAAGGGTAGTATGTGAGAATGGCTAAAAAATCACTATTTTCATTATTTTATCTAGAGGTTGACTTGCTCTACCATTTTAGTTATGTTTTAGAAGAACGTGTTAGGTGGAATTAGTTAACTTGAATTTAGCCACTAAAATAAGATCAAATGGTTGATTTTGGAGGATTTATAAATGATTAAATTGTTATTGCCACTTTTGTAGGAGGTAGTAAGGTACCTTTTTTACTACTTAAAGGGTTGTTTTGTGTGTCGAAGGAAAAGAAAGTTTGGGTTGGATAGGTAATGCATGTTCATATTTTTGAATAATATTGTGTTTGTGTGATAGAATAAATTAGATTTGAATAAGGCTTAGTAAGACTTGAATAATGATATTAAACCATTGCAGTATATTCCTATTAGCTTTATAATGTGCATGTGTGTTGGTGTGTGTGAAAGAGGAAAAGATAAGCAAAGTTGCTAGGTTGTAACAAGGTAGATATAATAAAAAGAAAGGGTTTTTAGAAGCTTAGGTTACTTGTACTTGAATACTTGACTTTAAATTATGGTTTTGTTTGCATTTGGATTGGAAAGCATCTGTCCTTTATATACCCCCTTACTAATTTGTTTATACCTTGTGCTCTATTATTGATTGTTGTAATAGTTATAAGTTGTTTATTTTTTGTTTGTTTTCTCAAGTTTCCTTCTTGTGTGTTGGTTGTAATATTGTAGACATCATAGTTTGTTATATTTCTATAACTATAGTATTGAGGCTATCACAATCTCATACCTTGGTAATTTTTTGGGAAATCATGCATCTTGTCTATTGTAGTAAAATAAAATTATAAAGGTAATACACGTTTAAAAAAAAATAAAATGTACAATGATGTAGCAACATTGTTGTACCTTTGCCATAGTAAACAATTTTTAAAAAATTGTCCTAGTAGAACTATTTTTACTCCTTTGAATTGGGTTAGTTATGTTGGGCTTTATTGGTCCTTTGAAAAACACCTTTTCTATCAAAAGTCATCTCCATTGTTGGATGGCAATTGAAAATTATGACTAGCATTAGATTGCAACTAGAAATGATCTTTGCCTTGGATAGCTACTTCACTACTAGGAAATGCATCCTAGTTCACTCTGGGTTTCACTAGATTTTTGAGTGAATTTGGACATTTTCACCTACTGAAATTGTTTAATCCCCTAATGAACGGGGACCAGTTGCTATAGATAATGACTCATTAGTGCCTAGTGAAACAAGGTTATTTTCAAGTGAAATACAAATTTACCAAACCATTCACTTGCTAATTAATTAACTAACTAGTATGGAAATTAATTAAATTTTAATTATTTAATATAAAATATTATTGATAATTTCATGATTTTTAAAGCCTATTATTTATTGACATGTGTCACTACTTGCGCTAGATTAAAAACCTAGCCTAGGTAGGTATGTATGCCATGTAATCAACCTAGGCACCCAGCCTAAGAATTCGATGGGAAAATATTCGGTCAACATACCATTGTTGACCACACACATCACCACCCATGAGGTTTGATCCCTTAACCTTTGGAATGGGGGCAAATACCCTTACCATCAAGCCACCACACTTGTTGTGATAATATAGTACATTACATTTTATTTATCAAATACTTCATTTTAAACATTACAAAAACATATACTTTGAAAATTCATATCTTATTAAAATTTTGTTCAAATGAAATGATTCAAGTTTACTTTTTAAAAAAATTCAATAATGTACATAATTACATTTATTTCCTTTTGAAAGTTTAAAATCATTTGAACAAAAAAAAATTGAATATCATTATTCAATAACATTTCAATGACCATTCTTTTGGAAAAAAATAAATTTAATAACTGGATTTTTTTTGTTAATATAATAATACTACCTATGTAAAACTACTTTAAATTATGATATGCCTATTTTTCATTAATTTAAATTATTTCACCCTACATTATTTACGGTTATTTATGGCTATTTTTAATTATTTTTGGTTATTTCACCTTAAGTTACTTTTGGTTATTTTAAGTTATTTTTTATTATTTTAATTTATTTCAACTTAGGTTAGTTTCAACTATTGTAAGTTTTTTTGGTTATTCTATGTTATTTTTGGTTATTGTAAATTATTTCAATTTAGACTATTTGCAGTTATTATAAATTATTTTTGGCTATTTTAACTTATTTCACCTTAGGCTATTTTCAATTATTGTAAGTTTTTTTTTTTCTATTCTATGTTTTTTTGGCTATTGTAAATTATTTTAATTTAGACTATTTGTAGCTATTATAAGTTACTTTTGACTATTGAAAGTTATTTCACCTTAAGTTTTTTTTGTTTATTATAAATTATGTCACCTTAAATTATTTTTGGCAATCCTAAGCAATTATAATATATGGTTGTTGGTTATTCTTTTGTTAGTGTTATTGGTGGTTATTAATGGCTATTGGTACCTATTCTATTTAGGGCTATCAATGTTTTTTAGTGGTAATTCTATTAATAATTATTGGTGGTTATTTTATTAATGGCCATTAGTAGTTATTCTATTGGTGGTTATTATATTAATGGCTATTGGTGGCTATTATATTAATGGCTACTGGTGGCTATTATATTAATGTTTATTCGTGATTAATCTATTAATGGCTATTAGTGGCTATTCATGATTAATCTATTAATGGATATTGGTGGTTATTTTATTAATGGTTTATTGGTGGTTATTTTATTAATGGCTATTGGTGGCTATTTTATTAATGGCTATTGGTGGCTATTTTATTAATGGTTTATTGGTGGCTATTCTATTAATGGTTTATTGGTTGCTATTCTATTAATGGTTTATTGGTGGCTATTCTATTAATGGTTTATTGGTTGCTATTCTATTAATGGTTTATTGGTGGCTATTCTATTAATGGCTATTAGTGGTTATTATATTAATGGCTATTGGTGGTTATTTTTTAAATGGTTATTAATGGTTATTGTATTATAAATTATCGTTGGTTATTATATGTTATATTACAACTATTGGTGATTATTGTATTATAAATTATTGTTTGATATTCTATGTTATAATACCATAGGCTATTGGTAGTTATTATATTGTAAGGTATTTAAAATTATTTTTCATAGGTTATTATTTTTTATTATAAGTTATTTTTACCTTAGGTCATTATATATATTTTTAGATTTTTAAAAAGTTATTATGCTTAGGATAAAATACTTTATAATAACATAAAGTAGAATGACCTTAAATAATTTAAAGTATAACTTGAAATAACATATATTAATTTTAAATAAAATAACCTAAAGTATAGCCTAAAGTTAGTTGAATAATTTAATTTAAAATAATTTAAAAGCTTATAATAAACTAATTAAATATTTTAAGGTAAAATAATATATAATAATTTAGGGTACAATAATTTATAATAGCATATAGTAACATAAAATATAAGTTAGAATAACTAAAGTGACTTAAAATAATATAGGGTATATCATAAACTAACATAGATAGAATATTTTTAAAAACGTATAAATAAACCTATTTGCTATAGTAAATTGTAATAGTGAATTATGTTAACTGGTAATGAAACATAATGTCTACATAGTGATATTATAGTGAAATAACTTTCCCTAGGTGAAATTAGTAAAATGCAATGAAATTATTTCACTTTTAAGGTCCCATAATGATTTAAGCTAGTAAATTACACCCCACTTTGGTAGTAGTGCTTAAATTTGAGCTGCACCATTGTATGGTGACCAAAATATTGTTTTCATTAGAAGGTGATAAAAAATGATCAAACATTTTTGGATGGTGATGGCCAAGATCATTTCAATCACCATCCAATCATGGGGATGATATTCCATAACCATCATCTATGGAAATTTCACTTGTGATTACTATTAAACAATGGACATCATTTTCTATTACAACCCAACTATGGGCATGCTTGTTGGTTGCCATCAAAGGTGGAGTTACTGTTTGGTCATCATGATCTAATGATGGTAAATTCAATCACCATTTTTCAACATAGATCATTTTTTATCACCATTCAACAATAAAAATGATTTTTGATTAAGAATCAACATTGTAGATTTTTAAAATCTTTTTTTAAAGGTGGTAATGAATTTTGATTACCATCCAATTGTGTTGCCATCCCATGGTGGGATGATTTTTCCATCCAATGATGCAAATATATTTTAATCATTATCCAATGGTGGAAATCAAATTATGTTGTTGTCCAACAATGGACCAAAAATGGATCATGAAAATGATTTTCAATTGCAATCTAAGGGTGGAGATGATTCAATTGCCAACCAACATCAAGGTTTGCTTTTGGATATTATTCAATAGTGGAAAAGCTTTTAATTATTATCAAATGATGGAGATCCCCTATGGTCACCATCCAATGGTAGACATCACTTTCAATTATTGTTGAATGTTGGTGATAATTTAAGGTTAATTGTTTTGAAATGATATCATTTGACAAACCTAAGGGTGCATCATTTATGATCATTGGTTGTCAGTAAACCTTAGTTGCTTGCATGTATTGTTGTAATATTATTCCATATTCATAATTGATTTCAATAAATATTAATTGGTTTATTTTTGAGATAAAAAATATATATTGTCTAAAAATGTTTGCTTGTTAAAATCATTCTTTATGTCAAGTCCAATAGAGGAATCGACGTGTTGGCAGAGATGCCAACATGGCAACCAATTGAAATTTGGCACAACAATTTGGTGTCAACAATTGAATTAATGGATGGCATTTTGTGGATTTTTGTTCAAGAAAATTGGATCAAAATTGGATGGATGAAATAATCTCCAAATTAAATTGTAAATGAATGAAAAAAATTCTAGATTATGTTCATGATTTGTCAAGTTGATGCATAAATTGAATAAATTTTAGACATTTGGCAACCTTGAATTTTTCAAATTTTGTGTAGCAAGAAGTGCAATTCATCAATTTTGCCATGCCAAAACCTTCCACCCAGGAAGATTATGCATCATAATATCTTTTGTCCCGAAGATTACGAAATATCATCCAAGTGACATGTGGGAGGCTAAAAAACATCGACATTAATTACCCAACCCTGTTATGCATTTTAACATGAACAAAAAAATGGTATAATAAATCACCCAAGATCTTAATGTGTACATAAATGGGCACTTATTAATCTTTCTCCACATATTTGTATTTTTATTATACCAAAGACTTGCAATGAATGAACAATTCACACAAGTTAGGATTTATTTATTTATTTTTGGGTTGGATGACCTTTGGCAATGGCCTCCACTATCTAAACCCTAACCTTGGGCTCGCGACCAAAATAAAGGGCTTACAAGGGATGTGGGCCTCGTGGAGAGGCACAGAGTATATTATAAGGGGGAAGGTGGTGGCTTCCCCCAAATCTGAGCCGTGGTGAGTCTTGTGAATCTGAGGTTGTCCGTGATTCGTCTTAACACTAAAAGTGTTCCAATTGTGCACTAACCACCTTGTGTTGGTTTTGTGCAGGCTTGTGTGAGTAGTTGATACTTGTCACTCTTCCTAGTTCCATCTCGGAGCTCCAGCACACCCCTCTAGCCTTTAAAGTGTTGTGAGCTAGGAGCGTGCCTCAACTATTTACTTTTCAACTATCTTCAATTTGGACTCACATTTGAATCCATTAAGGAGCTTGGGAGCATGTCATCCACCCCACTAAGGTAACTTAATTTGCTCACAAAACATAAAAAGGGTATACAATTGGGATTTGAACTCCCAACTACATGTTTTGCAACATTACTCTTTAGCCACTATGGTAACTAAATGTCTTCAATGAACAAAAGTTTGGATTTTCCATCTCCTCAAAGCTTATGTTTTTATTTTTAGTTTAATTGTGACTTGTTCATGTTTAATCATTAGTGGATAGTTAATGTACTTTATATTGAATTGTGTTATATGCAAGTGACAACCTTCATGATGAAAAATGAATATGCTTGAATGAATTTCATCTATGAAGGATGATATAAAAACATCAATCTTAAGTGGGCTTGGATTCATTCATTAACGTTTTCCAACATCTATTGAAGCTTATTCATGCACTTTACAATCAAGTTAATCTTGGTTTGCAAAATAAAGCTTGGAATTCTAACAATAGTAGCAATACATACATCAAGGAGAAGGAGAGGTAGGACATGGTGGAAGTTTGTATCACAAGGACCATCCCTCCTATGATTCCTATACAATTCACTATTGGTCTCTTACAATTTAAAAGATCATTTGTAGTCTAAAATTAACCTTTTACAAAATTGTAAGATTATTCATTTCAAAAAGAGGTAAGAATTTTTATGGGGTTGATTAGTTTATGAGGAGAAGGGACCCGTTTCTATTACAAATTTTAAAAGATCCCTTGTATATTGACATTGGTTCTCTTACAATATGTAAGATTATTCTTTTTGAGGAAAAAAGTTTTTTTTGGGGGGGGTAAAATATGCACAATTGGGCCTAAATTGATTGAAGAATACCTCAAGATTGAAGATAACATGGTGTTGAAAAATGAAAATCTCATTGTTGATTTCAATATGTTTGAAGAAGATTGACATTGTGTGGTATTTTTGGATACATGATATGTGAGGAGCAAAATGCGAGCTACCTAATTGTATTTTGGATTTGGTTTAATGTTGGTACATTAACTCTAAGGGTAGACTACCTCAAATGTGTTGTGTGTTTTTGTGATTTGTTGGATGTGTAAATACCCAAACTCTAAGTGGTAGAATGCTTCAATGATAAATAAAGGAAATATGTGAAGCAACTTAAAGTTTTCAAAATTCCACAATAGGTCAAACGGGAGATGTTTGTGTGGTCTCAATGTTGTTTGAAGTAAGTGAGTGTCTAATGTTGGGTGTGAGGTCTATGTGTCTTTGTGCCATTTAATGTGGTTGAAGGTGAATGTGGCTACATTGGGGTGTATTTGTTGGGGTTTCAATTTGCATATTGCAATTATGAATTTGGTGAAATTGAATGTAACTTGTGTCTGCCTTATGAAAATGTTGTTTGACAAAAAGTTTTTTAAGTCAAAAAATATTCTAGTCCTTTGACATAATTGTGCCAAATGAATTCAATGTCACATCAACTATTTGAATTAGTTTGAATGTATGGCTACTTAATGTTTTTGATGGGGTTTCCAAGTTGCAAATTGCAACTATGGTTTTGAATTGAGGGATTATCGGTTTGGTGAAACAAAATGTAATTTGTGTATGTTTTGTGAAATTGAATGTCACATGTTTAACACAAAGTTGCTTAAGTATCAAGGCATTCCAATCTTTTGATGCAATTGTGTTGAATGAATTCAATGCAACATCAATTATTTGAAATAATTTGAATGTATGGTTACTTGAGTGTCTTTGTTTGTGTGTGCATGGTTTGAGAAAATGAATTTTATGCTTGCCACCAAATCTATGGGTCAAATTGCTAAGGTTGTAGGTGAAGGCTATTGGTTGTTTATGGCATGCCATCAATAGCTCCAACTTGCTATAATGTTTTTCTCCATTCAATTACAATTATTTAATTATTCTAATGACATGTTTGGTGATTAATATTTTGTCATGGAAGTAGGATTAAAATACACTTATAAAGTCTTACTATAATAACAATTGTTGTAAGTTACAATATGTGACAATTTCACATTTCACATTTGCATATGTCTTTGGATTTATTTGTTAAATTTTTTGCTTGAAAACAATGTGAGTTATGGTCATGCTTGTTGATGCACATGCATGGCTTGATGTCTAGTAGGCATCACCTTTTTCCATACATGTTATGTACGCCCTTTTGTAAAAATAAAATTGAATTATGTTTATGTTTGGAAGGCTTAAGTTGCTAAAAATGAAACCTAGGCATGCCATGCTTCACATATGGAATTTTTTTTAATACCATGTATGTCAGGTAGGTTCAAAAGTAGATTTTGACCAACATTAGTTTCAACTAGCTAATGGGTAATATTCAACTAGGCATGTTCACATTTACCTTTCAAAAAATAAATGGACCCACTTTTGGGTCTTTAAAAAATACCCTCAACTACCAACAACATCCATTTATTTCAACATAAATTGGTGTTATAATAACCAACTAATACCCACCCATTATTGTTATCCACGAAGACAATAATTCCCAAAAGAATGACCTTGAGTTTCATTAAAATTGAAGACTATAATCAAGATGTAGGATGGGATTATGAAAATAATAATGTGAAAAAAAATTCAAATATTTCCTTATTCACCTGAAGATGATTTGAATTCCTCATGTTTGTCTTCTATGTTTTTTCTTGTGTTTAATTACATCTCTACCGAGGTTATGGGATGCTTAACATGGACTTAGTGGATCACAAAAAGCCTATTTAAAAGTTAATAATTATTTTTATTAAATTAGGGGATATTTAAAGGTTGCTTAGGGGATATTTAAAATTAATTTATAGTGCAAAAGTGGGCTACATAGGTGTACTTCGTGGTCTATATATAGGATAGAGACCATCAAAAGCCTACATATGGGGAAAAGGCTACTTAATGACTACATAGGCAAGCACCTAGGTGCTTACCTAGTTTGTGGGATACTTAAGGACTACTTAAAAGGCTAAATAAAGCTTACCTAAGGACTATCTAGGGAGGCATCTAGGGGCCTACGTAGGTTATGGGATACTTAAAGGGCTGTTTATAAGGATTATATAAAACCTATTCATGGGGTTACTTAGGGATTATCTAAGGAGACACCTAGGGGCCTATCTAGGTTATGGGATACCTAAGGGCTATTTAAAAGGCTACATAGAACCTACTTACAGGGTTAAGTAAAAATTTCATAAGTTAGGAAATACTTATGGGTTATTTAAAGGCTTGTTTATGGCTAAGCTACCTATGGTTGATTCATAGTGCAAGAATGGGTTATGTAGGGGCTAAGTAAAGATTACATAAGGGCTACCTAGGATTTTTTCATAGCCCTTTTATGTAGACCTTTAAGTAGATTTTACGTATCCCTTATCTAGGTAGGTCCTTAGGTAACCCCTATGTAGCACCCTAAGTAGTCCCTATGTAACCCCCCTATGTAGGCTTTTAGTAGCCTTTATATTAGATGGCACCTAGGTAGGTCCTAGGTAGTCCTTAAATGTTGCCTTAGATAGCCCCTAAATAGTTTCTTACGTAGGCATTACATAGCCACTAACATATATAGTCCCCTTAGTAGCTCCACAGGTAAGCCACAAATAACCTGTAGATAAATCCTAACCTAGTTAACCTCCTACCATAGGTCGTTCCTTAACCTATGTGGTGGTAACCTATTTAGAAGTTATAGTTGGTTAGAATAAAGAGTATGGTGACTAGTTGGGGGTGTTAGGGAGGGAGGATGAGTGGCTGTACTGAGGCCCAAAGTGAAGATTATTTTATGAATAATTTTGTTGTTTGGAATGTATCGAAGGAAACAGCCATATCATGATAATTAGGCAACCTTTTCAAATACCCTTACTACGTTGGTAGCTTTGACACTAACTATATAAATTTCAGAAATGCTGAAAATTTCCCCCAAAAAAACTTGAAATAGCAAGAATTGGGGAAGGAAATTATTGATTTTTCAGGAATATTCTATTTTTCAAACTTTCACTTCAAATTTAATTAATTATTTGACAAACACGTGTTAAACATGCTGCCACTATACTACTACTACATGGATTTATCATTTGTTCAAATGTTTTTGGAAAATATTATTTTGTAAGGGAATAAAAATTGGGTTTTAGGGAACTTTGTTCACATTCAAGGGGGAACTACTAATATTGTTGGTTGAGCTTTAGTGGCTCTTGCGAGATGGAGTAAAGAAATATAGTGAAAAAATTCCTCCTTGGAGCATACATATACACCCTTACAGCAATTATTCTTCATCATGATTTGAAGTAAAGGAACTAGGTATTTCACTTTTTCATTCAAGTTCAAGTTCAAAGTTCATCATGTACAATTTATGAGTGGATTGCAGAGCTGGGTTCTTAATTTCTGTAAAAAATAGTGTCAGCTAAATGGCCTGGAATCTCTTTTTCAGAATTTCAAAAATGTATAGATAATAAAAATGGAGGAAAAAAAGAGAAAGGAAATTACCTTGTTGAAATCACTGTTGGCTGAGTATTGCATTTTTACCCGGGTAAGTGGCCGGTTTCAGAGCAGGATATTGAAAACCAGCCTGCCTACAATGGATTTTGATGAGAACTGACTATATAGAAAAAGTTTTTCGTAAAGTCAGGTCAGCATTTCATACCCAGATTTAATAAAACTTCCTTAGACCTCACTCAAAGAGGGGATAAGGGGGGTGAAAAGAGGCCCAAAGATGGGCTGAAGACAGGATGACTTTAAGAAAAACTCTAATATATCATATCTCCTTAGTATTAACTTTGTAAATACCCACCATGCTGGTCTAGTTATAACTTTGGAAAAAGCGTTATTTCTGACATATTATATACCTAACCTATATCTGAGTGTGAAGACCTGTGTTTTAGGCATGTTGGTTATATCTAAACCTTAAACCCCTTTTGTCACTTGTAACAAGAAACCAGAGCCTACAAACCCAGGTTAATTACTAAACCCAAAACCTAGTTTGACATCATACTAGGTGGTTTCTAAGTTGAGAACTTAAAAAAATTTGACCCTTTTGCATAACATGTGAGAACCATGTCACCTATATCATTATAGGGTTAGGGTTAGGGTTTTGATTTTGGAAATGTTGGATGTATCAAAAAAAGATTACTCATGTTTTCTGTTGATATTTTGATGTCTGTACCAGCTGGGCTCTCCACAAGACAATATACCCACCAACACTACTTTGCAAGCAGATTGCACTTTGCCTGGTCAAACATGGGGTATTTTTGTAACATACAAAATTCAGGAGTGCAGTAGTTGTGCAATGTACAACAACTTCGACACAATACAGTTATCCTTAAAGTAATTCCCTGTTGGGCCTGAGTTGCACCCCCTCATTTGATGCTTCATCATCCTCTCCTGGCTGTTGTCCGCAAAGTAATGAAATTTTACTAAATAAGGGTATGAAACACTGAGACTCAAGATTAAATGCACGAGGCTCGAGAACAGTTATAGTTACAGTACACATACGTAGCAGCAGCGATTGGTTGAAGAAGGCGTTCAAGGAAAATAAAGACAGGGGGCAAACTCAGTTTAGCACCAAATTTTGCAAGTTTCATGCCCCCTTGAAGCCCAGTGTACTTTTTGGCCTTGCCTACCAAGGCAAGGGTATTGTGTTTAGATTCATTATAGAGTATAGTAGCTTAATTAAGAGATTTTGGCCCCCAGGTAGTTAGTAGATCATTTTTATACGAGTATTTTTTAAAGACGATATTTTGGCTTGTGTTGAAACTTGAAATTAGTTACAGAGCTCTAATATCTTGAAGGATTTTGGTTTCTTTTAGAGGATTTTTTTGAAGATTATATTTTTGCATGGTGAAAATATTTGAGTTTTCATAATTCTTCTTTTGCCTTAAGATACTTGTAAATCTTGATGGCAAGGCCACACAATCCTGACTTTTACGGATAACTTTATTAATAACTTTGAAACTCTCCCGAGCAACTTGTCACTTAAGAGAGTGTGCATTTGCACCGTCTCTCTTTCTCTCTCCACACAAAAACGAAGGGGACGTTGCTGCTGCTTTAGAGAACGAATCATGACCTGCTGAGTTAGAAGCACTGCTTTGCTTGGCCTCAAATAGTAAATGGGGCCCAGAATCATACATACCATACCAATTCGATTACAAAGACAGAGTGAGAAAGATCATCATCCAGATAATGAGCAGAAATTGTTGCCGAAAATGTCCTACAGACTGGACTGAATGTGTGAAGAGTTGGGTTGTTGTTACCCATCAGCCTTGTCCACATAACAACTGTGTGCCTCTGGGCTCTCTGACAGAGCAGCCTGCACCTGAAAAAAAGAAAGTACCCTTCAGGCTCCACCAGACTTCAATTTAGCAGTTTTTTAAGCGCGGCTTTGCTCTTCAGTATTATTAAGTCATTCAAGAAAGATACATTCCTCTATCACTTCACACAAGAATTGAATCTTATGGAAGTCTTTTGAGTGTAAGTAGTAGGCCTGCATGTAGAATTTATAGCAGAAACTGAGTCTAAAACAGAGACAAGTTTAACAGCTACTTTCACTGTGGTGAGTTAGGTTCTCTCTCTTTTCCAATGAACCGGCAGGCAAGGGCAGTCAGGTATATGGAGGACCATTGATCAGCGATTCTCAAACAATTGAAGAACTGGTTTCGACCCAAGAGCATCCATGGTTCTCAAAAACTCAAAAAACCTACTACCCTAAACCATCAGTTCATTGAGGAAACCTGCTGGTTGTTTGAGAATGTTCAAAGACCCAGAACTGATGGTTGACATGCGGGGTTGTTTGATTCTCAAAATTTTCAAAATCCAAGAATCAGTGGTTATAACAAAATTAAAGAATGAACCGATACTAATTAATTCATCTTTGGCAACCATCTATGAAGGAAGGTAGATTGTTTGTTTTTGTTTTGTTTTGTGGTTATGAGATCCACCGAACTGGGATGCTTCAGATTGTGTTCTTGGTGTCTTTGGAAAGCTCTTGATGAGGAGGTGTGCATGGGTTTGGTTCCATGGTGTTTGGACTTGTGGTGCAAAAGTTCTTTGAATATTGAATGATTTCTTCACTGAAAATGAAATTAAATCATAGCTGAAAATTTCAAAGGAATTGGAATGTGCCTTTGGTGTTGTTGCAAAGATCTTGATGAGCATGATTTAATGGAATTTATTTGGTAAGATTTGGATTCAGAATGTGTGAGATTGATTTTTAAGTGATTTCTGCTGCTGAAAATTTAAATAAATTCCAAATAACCAGGTTTTGGAACGAAAAATCAGTTGAGGATGTGGTAACACTTGGGGCCAAGGGCACATGTCACACTAGTCTATCTATGAAGGAAGATAGTTTGTTTGTTTTGTTTGTACTTACGAGACCCACTGAACCGGGATGCTTCAAATTGCGTTCTTGGTCTCTTTGGAAAGCTCTCAACAAGGAGGGGTGCATGGGCTTGGTTCCACAGCGTTTGGACTTGCAGTGCAAAAGTTCTTGAATATTGAATGATTTCTTCACTGAAAGTTAAATTAAATTGTAGCTGAAATTTTTGGAGGAATTGGAATGTGCCTTTGGTGTTATTGGAAAGATCTTGATGAGCAAGATTTAATGGAATTTATTTTGTAGGAGTTGGATTCAGAATCTGTGAGATATTGATTTTTAAGTGATTTTTGCTGCTGAAAATTCAAATAAATTCCAAAAAACCAGGTTTTCAGTTGAAGGAAAATCAGTTGAAGACAAGTTCACACTTGGGCCAATGGCACAGGCCACACTAGTCACAATGAAATTGTCAACTAGATGGCAACATCTACAAAATTGCTCCAAATGGTCAAGCATAAGACCTTTCTGCAATTATATGAGCATATAAACTAGGCAACTTATTTCGTAAACCCCCTATATCCGCCTCACATTGCTAGTGTTGGTTCATTATATTGTTTTAGACTATTTTGTTTTAGACTTCATCAATAATATAAATAGGGCACATCCTTTTCTTTTCTTTTATAGGATGTGTTTTTGGAGTTTTCAAAATTTTACTTGTAGAGATGGTTATGCATTCAAGGAATTTTTACACTAATTGTCAGTCATGTATTTCTTGGTTTTGGAATTCAAACTAATTATAGGTATGTGTGTTAACAAATTTCACATTTTAATTATGCAAATCCAAATAAATGAATGACATCCAAAATCAAGTAGCTTATGAAGGGAATTGAACTCTTGTTTTTAAAAAATACTTTGCCCATTACAATGCAAGTTGTTTACAAAACACAAACATCTACATAAACACAAAACCACCCCAACACCACACCTAGAAGCCCAAAAAAAATCAAGCACTTGTTGTGACTTGATTGACAATTTCTAATGTTGGTGAGCTCCATAAAAAAGTGATAATCAACCAACCTTACAACATCCACATAGAAAAAAATAATTAAAAGCAATTCAAGGGAGGGTTAGTTGGAAAAAAAATGGAAAATTTGTTGAAGGTGACTTATCTAGTTGTCGATAACCTTAAAGTTTTCAAAGTATTTAGCTTTTTCAATCAACTCATTGTTTTCTTTAGCTAAAACAACTTTGACTTTAATATAGTCCTTGAAATCTAAACGTGTTATGCAATTCAAACGTAAACCATTAAGTTAATTTTTACCATATTGATGATCCAATCAAAAAATTTCACTTGTAAACAACAATGCCACATGGTTTCTAAGACACTAAACATGTTAAACATTCTTTTAACCTCAATTTGAAACTTGGGAATCCCCATAAATTGTTTGGAAAAAAAACCAACATTTGAAAATAGACCTCCATGGGTCCGCCACCAAACTAGGGGATATACATGTGCAAGTGGGGGGATGCATAATGATGCACCCTCAAATTCTTTTAAAAACTCAAATGCAAATCTCAACGTGAAAACATTGGAAGAAGAAGGAATTGGGGCACGTTCTTATAATATTTTATGTGGCTCGCCACAAGGATTAAACCCAAATGACGTTCTCTCAAGATTCTCAAGTTAGGAATTTCATAATTCCTAAAATTGAAACTGCCACCATTTTGGACACCCATAATTTCTTGTGAAAACCTTCAATTGAGATGAGGTTTGAAGTGAAGTTGTAGCTCTCATTGAGAATTTTCTAATGATATTTAGTATGCTTCTTACACGCACGTAATTCAAGGAGATTCCTAACTTTTAGTGGTTGGGAGTCAAATTAACATTTTGATTTTTGACCTTTTTTTTAACCATGGATAATTTGAACCCATTTTAAACATCTGATTTTTAAGAGATTTCTAATGGCATAAGGAAATATTCAATCCAATGAATTTTGGCCCCTCAAACCGCTTTTTAAATATTCAAAAGTCCATCGTGATTCCAACTTTCAAAATGGGACCACTTGGGAATATGTGGGTTCATTCCCTCACATTCTTTCGCATTCCCAAGAATGTGTATGTGATTGATGGGTTGCACCTTTAGCTTGCACCTTTCCATGCCCTTGCCTTGGTTGCAAGCCCAAGGTTAGGGTCGTGACACATAACCTTTGAAACAAAAACAACCTTCCATTAATAAATGTGCATGAAATTGTTAAATGGGTGGTCCAACACCAAAATGTTACTATTTTCTTCATGTCAACATGAACATTAAGTGTGTAAAATGACATTGCATAAGTTTGGAAAAAAGGTTTAATTGATCAAGAATTTCATCAAAGTGGTTATAACCTCCTTCAAATCATATCCAACAATAAGAATTGCATTTCCACACTTCACATAGTTTTCCACAACCCATGAGGATTTGAAACGAAAATCTAACATTAAGGCCAACATATTGTGAATTAGGAATCAAATGTTTCCAAAATCTTCAAAAATGGTGTGATCACCTTTATAATTTCATGTTACATGTTACTTTTCAAGATGCAAAATTCAACATCAAATTTGTCAAATGTTTCATTCCATCCACAAGAGAATTTGGTTTAATTTCCATAGCCACAATTAGGTTAGTTGTTGTAAATAAACATATGATTGTAGCTATTGACCTTTGGACTAGCTCATTACATTTGTCATCACTACATGGTTCAAACATTGAGTGATAGGTTTGACAATGGTTCACATTTGGGGCTTAAGGACTTTTTGCTATAAAATTAAAACCTTTTTTCTCTCATAACACAACAATATGACTTGCTTGAATTCCAAAATTTCTTCAAACATTATAATTTTGATGGCAAAACTTGTGTTCACCAAATTAATTTTCCATTTTTGATATTTCATTCCATTGTCAATTCATGGCCTTTCCCACTATTGCCTCCTTTTCCTTGATGTCTTAATAGAGTTAAATTCAAATAAACCTTGTCATCATTTGTTGCATATTGACATGTTTTAAACATCACATGTGCAAGTCAAATACTTTCATAATGCACAAAAGTTTCAAAGGCTCACAATCAATGATAGACCGCAATCTTATAAGTGTAGTTCCCAAGTTAATATTATTATTTTTCACAAAGTAATCACACGACAAATTGATTCAAAAACTACCAATAAAGTTTGGAGTTATAAAGCCATGGCACTACAAAACGTTTCATGCATTTATAATAGCCCCATAATAGCATGCCTTGAGGTCCAAACTTCATCCAAATAGTTTATGACCAAAATAGAAATGTCCATGCCACCCTTGAACATTTAGAGATCAAAATTAGTAGAAATAGTAGTGACAAATTCAAAATTTGGTAGCACATGGAAACTCACATGTGCTACCAAATTTTGAATTTGCAACTATTATTTGAACAAGAAAGAAACACAATGTGAGGGCATTGGTGCATATTAGCATACATAGTAAAATATTCTCACACATGGAAAGAGCCATGTAACCTTTGCAAATATAAAGCACAAATTGTTCAAAAAACCTTTGTTGTGCTTCATCATTATTCTTGAGAAGATTTATTGACTAAAAAATGTGGTGATCATAAAGTTAATCAACCTAGCCCTTTTCTTCCCTTGTTAACTATGATTTAGTTTGAAAAGAACTTTTCCATGACATTCTCATTTAATGTAGAATTCTTTTAACATCTAAACAAAATTTTGTACTATCAACATGTCTTTTCATAATCTAGTAATTTCATTTCTTTTATTGTATTTGGTGAGCCCTTTCCTAAGAATTAGTTTAAGATGTTACTATAAGCTTGTCAAGACTTGCATATGATACACAACATCATTTGTGGATTCTCAAGGTCAACATGTTGTTGATAACAGAAAAACCCCAACAAATTGAGGTCTTATTATGTGATTTCCATTCCAAACTTGAACATTTATAACTACAAGATGTAGTTCATTTTTTCCTACAACATTACCACCTCATTGCACATGAATAATTTCAACATTAGATGAGTTGCCAATTGGGTTAATTATGTTCACATCACAAGCTTGTTCATAAACTCTACCCATGTTTTCAACAAATTTTTTTTGGTCTATAGCTATTGCAAAGATATAGAGAAATTAATCACAAGAACAAAACATTGCCACCCATTCACATCACACACATTCAAAAGGACAAAAAATGAAGAACATTAAAACCCTAAATTTTCACATTTCATGGGCACATAAAATGCATCAACACATGTGTGGAATGAAAAAAACCCAAATGAAAATGCACAAAGTATTCGTCTTTCAATGATATTATACAATTTCAACAAAAATAATTCAAAAAATAAGTATAAAAGCATTAAACAACAAGCATGTCATGGATGTCATTGCAAAATGGGTCATCATTGATTTTAACTTGCAATTCGAACATCAAAGTTCCATGCACACATGACCTTTGAACAAAAAGTTGAAATGAATTTGCATTTAAAAGAAGTCAAAGTCAAAAGAAAAAACAACACCAAATGAATTGTGCACTTTGAAGCCACAATTAACCTCTCCACTATTTTGATTATGAACATTTGTTTCAATTTAAAAGACCCTTGATGTTTAATACATTTTCATCTTCAAGCTAATTAGCAATTGACATTCCAACCCTAGTGTTCCCTTGTCCATTTGCTTCTTCATTTGTCCCAAACCTCTCAACAACTTGACATTCAAGGTTGAGGTTAACTCAACCATTATAGAACTGAACTTGACATAAACTCATGAAGGTGAATAAATCTTTTGTAGGTGAGCAAATTTTTTGAGTTTAGAAGTGAGGTGCAATTTAGGGTGATTTATGTGTGTGTGAACAACGGTAGATGCATGCACCAATATGGTTGTGCATGACAAAACTCAAGACGGTCTCTCCCAAAACATAAAAAGTAGAAATTAACTTGAATTTCATACTCAAAACTTAAGATCACCTCTCCCAAAAATATAGAATGAAAATTAATCACAAATTGACTTGTTGGCTATTATGTGAAATTTCCCACATAATTGACCAACACTAGTAGAACCCTAGAGCCTTCTTAAGAGCCTATAATAAAAATACAAGAGCCTACAACAATAGTCACATAGGCCTTTTCACATTTAAAACTAATTTCAACTGGTTTTCAGGAAGCATTACACTGCCCACATGGGATATTATAGTTGTAAGCTTGATACACCTAGGGGTTATACGGTGTAGGGAACTTACAGCTTACAACCATAAACCCCTCAATGGGAGCCTTCCCCTAGCCTATACAATGTACATTGAACCCAATTAGCTTATGTACATCCCATGGATTTATTGGTCTTAACCCACCAAGGCAAGGATATTGTGTTTAGATTCATTATTGAGTGTAGTAGCTTAAGGGATTTTGGCAACTAGGTAATAATAGGTCTATTTTTATATGAGGATTATTGAAAGATGATATTTGGGCTTGTATTGAAACTTGAGATTAGTTACAGAGTTATAATATCTTGAAGCATTTTGGGTTTCTTTTAGAGGATTTTTTTGAAGATTACATTTTTGCATAGTGAAATATTTGAGTTTCTTGTTTTGCCTTAAGATACTTTTTTACTGTAAATGGCAAGGCCACAGTGTGACACACCCCTTGTTATTATGCTCACATCATTCAACTCTCTTGCACAGTAAGTACATCATACATCTACTCTCAACTTGTGCCTGTGGCAAGTGCCTAAATTACTCTAGCAGCAGCAACAACAACAGTGCAGCAGTAATTTGATAGCAATCTCATGAATGAGATGAGATGGCAGGGCAGAACTCTCTAAACTCAAAAAGACCTAAAGTTGATATGAATGTGTAATATGAAATTATGAAAGTTGTAATTATTTTTATCTCATCCCTTGTCAGAGAAGGAAAGAATCATCAGTCTAAACTATTAAAAACCAGCTGCTCTGTTCTATAATAAGAGTCAGGTTGTGAGCCATATATCAATCAATGATAGTGTTTCTTTCTCTTTTGATCATGTTTCATGTTGGATCATTTTGTTCAGAGTGTGGTGGAGAAATGTGAAGCTTACTGGTTTATGGGTTATGAGTGTGACGACACTGTGGCAGTGTAGCACTTTGCTCGCCTTTTTACTTTTAAAAAAAATGATGCCACCACCATTCACAATCTTTTGTTAAGTGTTTTTCCAATGTTATAAATAGCCTAACCTTTGCAGGCTCTCAATCATTTGCTGCATTAGCTCAAATTCCAATGAAATTTTTTGAACTTCTAAAAAATGCCTGTTAACAATCTTAATATTTATTAAATGGTGCGGAGGAGGCAGAAGTCATAAATAATCACCTGCCAACACAGACACCCCCTTCTTCATTACTCTGGACTCTCTACAAGTGGCCTCAAAATCAGTTAGCAAATCCCCAGGCTTCTTATTGATAGCAGCATCTTTTTGATGAGTCCTAGTTTTTTTTAATGCATCTATCTGTTTTGATTCACAAAACAAACTCGGGTGTGTGTAATAAGAGCTGCTTGCCAATAATTATTGGGATTTAGGGTTTGGGATCATAAGAAGTTCAGTCAATTGTTGTTGGGAGGTTTGGGTCGGGTCAACCATGACCTGTGACTGTGCTTTGTGATGAATGCTTCCAGGACAGAACCAGTGTCACAACTGCTGCAACGTTGTGATGTCATGCAACCTGGAAAGCTGGAGCTGGTGCAGAGGCGTAGTACTAACTTCACACCCCAAGTAGTGACAGACCTAAGTTGCAGAACTCATGGGTTGATTGTTCTAAATGAAGGAAATGTCACTTGTGCAATTTTATGGCACTTCCATCCAGAGCCCCCCCAATTTGCTCCTCTACCCAATTCCATGAACAGTCTCAAAAACACATGACACCCTATGAATGAACCTTTTTCCTTCTATATCCAAACTGTGAACACCTAACAAATGAATGGCACCTACTTCGTTACTAGAATTGATGATGAGTTCCAAAATGAACATATTTCATTAAGTAAATGTTAACATTTGTGTGTGTGGTCAAGGAGACAGGAGGCTGTAGTTCAACATGTTGTCAAAACAACTAAAGAGTTGGGTATCAACTTGTTGTTTATGAATGATGCATAGCTTAGGATAAGTGCGTGATGGTTTTGGTGTTTGGGTGTTAGGGGCAATGATTTTGCATTTTGTATCGGGTAGCTTCTTAGTTGATATGCCGAGGTTGGTCATGTTTCAACATGTTTGGTTTCAAGGATATTTATTGGGTGGAATTTATCCATTGACTCAAACCCCAAACAATAGATGAATTAAGGGAGTATGTCATTACTCTTAATTCTAACACATGTTTGGTCACATTTTTGCTTCATTCTTGTACTTGCATCCTTTTTATGATATGTAGATTGTTCTCTGATTTGATGGATTTCATTGCATGTTAAGCTCATTGGGTAACAAAATTTCATGCAAGATTCACATATTTTTCCTAGGTGGAAATGATTCAAAACCATAATTTTTTTCACTTCTTTGAACAAATGTTTGTGTTTGTTTATTTGCCCCATGTTGAGCACCACAATCAATGATTTGATGAAAGTTCTTCAAATGAAATGGCAATCTCATTTGAAAGCTTACATGGGGATTTCAATCACCTGTTTTTTCAAATCCATTTGTGGGTGATAGGTTAACTTGGTCTATGTGCATTCAAATCATGTATCAAAGGTTGTCAAATTTCAAAGGAGTTCACAATTCATGATGGTGTCCAAAGAGCAAGTGTAGTCCTTCCCTTAGCACATTCATGCGCATTGAATTGTTGAAAATGAAAAAGAAATGAGAGAAATATGGCCCCTCAAATTTGAAGGTCCTAAGTTAGAAACCCCCATAAACAATCACAAAAATAACATTCTAGTTATTTGCTCAAAAAAATCTAAACACATGTTTTAAACCAATTGTTCAATCTTAGGCATGCATGTGAATAGCCAAAGGCTTGTGCACAGTCATTGAACGACCAATTCAATTACTTGTCAATGTTCAAAGATGGGAATGTTTACCTTATCATTATGTTACATATTTTGGGTGACACATTTCCAAATCACCTTTGAAATATGATTAAAAACAATGTACTTTTGTTCTATTTTGTTTCCCATATAGCCAAAGGTGTAAACAACATATAGGTGGAATTGTACTTTTATGAGTTGATTTGGTGAAAAGTAGAAATACCATTTGGACACTTCCAAAATGGAATATGAATGAAAGTGTTATTTAGAACCTTGTGAAACACAAATGACATTGACAACTTGAGTCCGTTATGAGAATCCCAAACATGGACTATTGACCTTTCACATGCAATTTGGCCTTTTTTCAACTAACCCCCGCTCTCGCAAATCTAAATTATTTTGTACACTTGAATATTCACTCGAACCAAGGAGCAACTCACTTTTCATAGTTATCACATTGTTCTTGTGTCAATTAGTATGAACTTTTTGGAACCAAAATCAAATGAGGTATGAAAACAATGGTTACCAAGTGGTCTCCTTTAATGTTACAATATTTAAAATTGCACCATTTGAAATAAATAAATCAATCAACTTATGAGGTTGAAAATTGAAAAGTGGTGAATCTTTCTTCATTGTCTATGGATAGCCAAGTCAAATGAAGATTAAGCTTTCATTTTGATTTGTATAATAGGTGTTGATAACAAAACAAATATGTTATTCATGGCTATGCCTCCTTTACATATATACCCACTTTAACAAACAAACAAGTCATTCATGTTAAAATCGTCACATTACTCATTATCCATAAGCTATTAGCTCAAATCATTATGGTCTAATGTTGTTGATACATGATATATCAATTGCAATATGTTAGAGGGTTTTCTTTGAAGACTCAAGGCTTGATAAGTTGATTTCAAGCTTTGTTTATGTGATGAATTTGTTTCAACCATACCTATAATTGATTCAATTTTGCTTTTGGGATGGATAATTTGATAATCATTGGGAATTCCACATGTGAAATCTAAACAAGCTTCAAGCCATTCCGAATGGAATTTGTCAGCAAAATAGTAGGCAATGTCATGGATGAAATTCATTAACCCCATCATAAAGTACAAGACATTTGGAAAAAGGTTTACGATTATTTTTCAAGAGCGTGTAATATTCATATGATAATAATATTGAGTGACAAGAAGTTTGATGACAAGGATTACTCTATTGGAAGAACCCATGCATTTTGTGGGGCTCATTTGGGATAGGTATCACACATGTCCTTTTAAAATTTATAATGATGAACTTTTCAACTTGTTAAATCTTTTTTGATTATATATTGTATTTGTTTATCCATTTCATAACCATGAATAATTTTGATGTTTATCACATATATCAGATGTGTATTTTTGTATCTTTTTTGACAATGCAAAAAAAAATTCAAATTTATCCACAATTGTTAACCATTCCTACATATTCAAAGAACCAATTACTAATTACAACCCATAACAAAGTTCTTGAAAATGAAAAAATATATATATAATTACCTATTTTTTGGATCATAGATAATTGACTGTGTAAGGAACCTTAACAATTGAAACTTGAAAAATTGGAACTAGAGTGATTATTTTAAATGATACAAACTAAGTTTATGGTGATATTTGAGTCTTGCAATGATGGGTTCTATGAGACCTAGAATCCTATTTTCAAATTTTCAAATAGTTGCATAACACTAGTTATAATAATTGGTAGATGCCCAAATAAGGGGTAAACTACTCTAAAAACATAGTGGAGAATAGATAAAGAAATGTTCCAATGTTGTTGTAATTTACTTACGTGCTAATAATCCAAAACTTTTGGAAATTCAAAAACTACACCAATTATTAATTACAACTTATTTCAATTATCATAACTTGGAGATGTTCCATTTACCTATTTAAATTATCTACAAATGATCATAGATAGTATTTGCTAGGGAATGCAACAAATTTTGTTTTTGTTCAAATCAAATGTAGTGAAAATTGTTATATGGGTATGGGGCATACATCATGCACAATTTTTTCCATAAATGCTACCAATGAACACAAATCTTTTTGCAATAATAGGGAAATGTTTCAATGGTGAAATTTTATAACACTCCCCCATAGTATTACATTTCTAATTTTATAGAACCAAATTAAATCTCAAGGGATGCATTAAATGTTGTTATGCCATAATGAACCAACAACACATTAGTGAAATGTGTAGGATGGATGTCATGTACAAAAAAAACTTTTCTTTTGGTTGGATTATTGTCCCATAGCAATGACTACCAAGGTCCTTACCGTTCACATGTATCTACCTACCTAGTAAACACAATTTGCCTTATCTACTTACCTACCTACATGAAGACTACTTACATTCTCTATTTATGATGTTCACATACATAAATAATTACCCAGGTACTGGGGTTACCTAGGTGTGGAAGTAGGATGGTATACAAGATGGGTTAGCAAGGTGGAACATTTTGTCATGGTTCATCCACATGTGAGTTATATTAGGTTTCCAATGGATGGTGTGCATTGGATGGTGCTAGGTCACATAACCCCAATTGTACAACAATTTCAAATATCGTAGTATTTGGGAGTATTTGGGTAAGCTTCAACACAATTATATTACTTAGGTTTCATGTTGTTGTGCACCATTTGTGATAATGAAATGATGAAAAAGATAAATTGATTTTGTGAAAATTAAGTTTCATTTGAATGAAAATTAGTGAAACCTTGTGCTATTGGCCCATATGTGATCATCTTCAAGACTCCAAAGGATATAACTTCTTTAAAAACTTTTCAAAGCTCTGAGAGGCATGATTTAAAAAAAGCTCAATTGTGAATTCCTTCATGAGGGTTTTTCAAAAGTACCTAAAGTGTAGCAAGGGGCCCCCATGATTGGGGAAGGTTAAAGCATGGTCACAAACAAAACAAACACCTATCTTAATATATAGATATTGAGTGACACTACATGCAACTTAAATTGAATTCAAATTGAATTTAAGAGAAACAAGATACAAATTGATGCATAAGGTAGTGAAAATATGTTCATCACTTCAACTAAAAATGACTATGGTGTTTTTTAAAAAAATAGTTTTAAAAAAGAAAAATAAAATGAAAAGGCATCTTTCCATTCCATTTAGAGTGAATTTGAAACTGAAGATGAAGTTGGTAGGACAAGATGACTACTGAACCTAAACTTGTCTACCCTTACCAATTCCAATCTTACCATATCATCTTTGGAATTTGTGATAAAATTTTGTGCAATCAAATCAATGTTTATTTACTTTCTCTTTTTTTGGGGGTGAGATTTTGCCACTTGGTGGCCCAAAAAAAAGAAAAGGCAATGAGAATCCCACAAAAGTTTTTTGGGGAAAAATTGGCCAAAATTCTCGTATTTTGAGGGAAAAAAAAGGTTGAATTTGCCATATTTAGATCATAGCTTCTAGCATGTCTCCAAAATAGATATAGCAGGGTTCCAAAAATAAATAAAAATCCTTTTCGACCCTGTAGCCAAATTTGGCTAAGTCCTTTGTGGATGATCGCCAAGTCCACCCACCTCACAAATTTGAAAAAAAAAAAAAAAAAACCCTGAACCAAACCTTCATTGGATTACTTATAACATACATTTAGGGTGCATTCACACTTGATGTGAAGTCAATGTTAAATGAAAATCTAGGTGGCATCCTAGGTGGCACCCAATGTTAAACGGGCCATAGCTCAATGTTAAGCAAATGTAGCTTAAGATAAAAAATTTCATGGCAACTAGGTTTTAGTCCTAAATGGCTAGCATAGTGGTAGTGGACTCAACTCTAGAGTCCCTAACACCAAGTGTGAATGCACCTTTAAAAAAACTAGCACAAGGAATAAAGAGGTACAGGGATGGTAGGTAATGAATGCTAAAGTAGGCAGGCAGGCAGAATAACAGAAATCATCCAGTTTTGAGTTGGAACATTCTTGGAACACGAAACATTAAATCAGCCAAGGTTCCTCCAAATTGTGTACTACCTTATTATTATTTTTTCTCGGGCTGCCCATTTTCCCAATCCAAGATGTATAGGCCCCTAGGTAAAATAGTAATAGGTCTATTTTTATATGAGGGATTTTTTTTTGAAAGATGATATTTTGGCTTGTGTTTGAAACTTGAGATTAGTTATTATAGAGTTATAATATCTTGAAGGATTTTGGTTTCTTTTAGAGGATTTTTTTTGAAGGTTATATTTTTGCATGGTGAAATATTTTGAGTTTTCATAATTCTTGTTTTGCCTTAATATGCTTTTTAATGTAAATGGCAAGGCCACAGTGTGACACACCCCTTGTTGGTTTTGCCTACCAAGGCGAGGATATTGTGTTTAGATTCATTCTAGAGTATAGTAGCTTAAGGGATTTTTATATGCCCCTAGGTAATAATAATAGGTCTATTTTTTTTAATACATGAGGATTTTTGAAAGATGATGTTTTGGCTTGTGTGGAAACTTGAGATTAGTTATTATCTATTTATATAATATCCTTATAAAAGTGAAAAAAACAATTTATTTTTATTATACAAAATAATAATAAAAACAGAAAACACATTAAAAAAAGAAAAAAAAGTTTTAAAAAAAAACTAAAACATGAACCAAGTTTAAAGAAACCGAGGGACTTCACAGTGCCCAAAGGTCACGGGTACCCACTAGTAGAGTTATAATTTGAAGGATTTTGGTTCCTTTGAGAGGATTTTTTAAACAATTGCTGTCCACCACCACAAGTACCCACCCAACCAAAGAACTGCTGCAATATTCTGTGTCAGTTCACTTGCCAGGCCTGCCCACTGGGTCTTTTGATTTTGCTTGGTTTGCTGTTTCCTCCAGACTTCCAGCGCTGGGAGGTTCTCTCCTTTATGGAACCGGCGGGTAATGGTAAGGTATATGTATACCCTTGACTGGCAGTTCTCCAAAATCAAAGAACTGGTTCTCAGTTTTTTTTTTTTAATAATCAAATTATTATTTTTAATCCCCCTCCTCAGTTTTGTGGTTTTGGAAGTTTTTCGAGTTTTCCAAAAAAAAAAAAAAGCATCTTTTTCTCGAATTTACACTAGAAAAAAGAAACTTTCCAATTTTTTGCTTTTTAAAAAATTGGGGTCACAAAGTGGTGAAAACTCGCCCAAAAAAATCGCTGGTTCTGCTGACCCTTGCCTGACGGTTCTCAAAAGCCTGAACCTGGAGGTTCTTTGATTCATTAACAAAAACAAACAACTGCCCAACTCTAGTTTGAGCCTACCTGAGACAAGAGTTGAACCAGAGACCTGAGTACACAGCAAGTGAGGAGTCCAGGCACTGGGACCTCCTTGATGGACATGGTTCATCTCTCATCTCCCACAAGTACTCTTGCACTGAAGGACCCCTCCCAACCCCGCCCTTCAAAGTGAAGGATTTTGACTCAGACTTGCCATTAAGCCCAAACAAACAAAATTCCACAAACAACTTTGTGCTCAAATTTTTAAGATGCGCTCTTGTAGCAGCAGTCTTTGTAGAGCTATTCCATATCCATCTCCCAGGCAGAGTGTTCACTGATGTGTGAAACCCACAGCTTGTCAAGAACCTTGCTCTTTTGGGTTCTTTATTGTCACTAGACCATCACAGCACATGCATACTAAAAGTTACATTATACACCTCATGGTATGGAGATCATTGAGTGAATCCTAGTGGGTTTAACATCAGCATTATTGATTAATTCATGATTTGATTTTGTAATGGAGTGTGATAATATGCAAAAATGGTGGTGGGTGCATGACAAGCGCAGTTGTGTAGGTGGTGTTTTGCAGTTGCTTGATCCTCATGCCCACGACTGAGTCATACTGAAAACAGGCATAGCTGACTGACAGCCTAGTTTTCCTCCAGAAGTTGTATGACTCCTATGCAGCCAAACTTCAATTATAGATCCCCAGAATTAGTGCCCTGGCATACAAATACAAAGATCTGAAAATATAAGTGTCCTCGCCACAAGTATTCCACCCATACCTGTGTGAAGAATTACTGAGCAGAAAGATCAGTACCAACTGAGACATCTAAATTGCTAAGAGCAAGCCTGCAAAGGTTGAAAGAAACAGAAGTACTTCTTGTTCTCATTCTACTATAATGAACAATGTGAATAACACATTGTCCCTGCAAAAAAATTCTAGAGCAAGATTTGAAATGTCTTGCTCAAGGTGTCACTGGTGAGAGCATACACGCCCAAATGTGGAAGAGCAAGCAAAGGAATCCATTTACCCATTCAATGCTTCTACTACACAATCTGCAAGGGGAATGTGCTGGCCATGACAGGGAGTGTATAATTGTGGTTTCCTTGCAAGATCCTGTATTATAAGTTTCCTTTGCAGCACAGAAGAGTCAATGACCAATGGAACACAGCAATTTTTAAAAAAAACTCCCCAGACTCCTGCATTTGCCACAAAGGCTAGATTGAGTGTTCCCGCAAGCAGCAGATCCTGAAGCCCAGATTAAGACCTATGTGAACGGTGTGGCTTGTATGTTGACACTTCAACAAAGAAAGAGATTTCCTGAAAATATGGCTGTACACATAAGTTTTTAAGTCTCACTGTAGAAATAAATCTGCAGACAAGCAGACAACATGACTGACAGCTTGTGATTGCATATGTTGGGACTGCCATCATCAAAACAAAAGACTGGTGCCAGTTGCACAGGACCCCTTCAATTGGAACTTCAGTATATCCTACTCTGTAAATGCCCCTATAACCACCTCCTCACCCTCACCTCCAACTCCGTCAGAGCTGCTCCAACCATAATCCCCCACCTTCACCTCCTCCTTGACACTGACCACCTTGTCCACATTTGTAGAGGTTGCTTGATGAAGCACCCCTGGTGCCATCACCATAACCACTACCAGACTTCTTTTGTAAATTGACCTTCCTGTCTATTGGTACTTGGAGTGCGTACTTGTAGCACTGCATTCTACCGCCGCCACCACCACTGCCTCCTCCATAGCTGTTTGCATTTCCATTCCCCAACATACCCACTCAAGTTATCTGCCAACACCAGTGGCAAAATCACTCCCTCCATATCCACCTGTGTCAGCACCATTTCCACCCCCTCCACATGCAATAGCCAAGATTACCACTCATTCTATGCCTGCACTGATACTCATCCCATATAATGAACCAGGAAACCCAGGTGTTCCAGATGGATATGTATCACCATGATTGGTTGCAGGACCCACTGGCCTACGAAGAGTTTCTCCACGGTTAAAATTTGCAATCAAATCTATCATGAGATTATGCAATGCAGTTGATATGATACGGCCCTAACCAAAGGAAGTTTCACCTGGTGCTCATCATTGTTCATCTCTTCTTCCACCTTCAGCTCCAGGCAGTGCCTTGTAAATGTCTTCTGTATGGATACAGTGAACTTATGGTTATCATTTTGGATCCACATAAACAGCACTTCCAATGGGTGTTGCAAAATCTCATTGCCAAAAACCCCTAGAAGGCTGTAACCCATGTTGGACAAGTATGTTCTTGCACATTGATATCAAGCAAGTACCTTTAGGCAAGTGGAATCAACATTAGCCCAAATGATTCCTTGGCAGCAGAATAATGTAGAAACATTAGATCAACAACTACAGATGCAACTGTGTCAACTCAAATCCTCTGCATTGAAGTTATAGGTGTCGCTTAGAAGATTTCAGCTAAAAAAGTCTTGCTCCACATGATTCATTATTTTCACAACCAAGAGATCAGTTCTCAAGCTTATTGACATAAGTTCTCTCTTAATGTCAAGATCTGTCATTGAAATCCTTAATTTAAGTTACCCCAAATTTGAACATCTCAAAATGGTTCTGACAGCAATATCTCATTGTGAAACTTTCAAAGGTTTCAAAGAGGTACATTCTCTAAATTGTTCTGAACATATCTTCTCTGGAAACTGTCAATCAATCCAATCTCAACGCATTACAACCTCCAAGTACCTCATCCTTCCATATAAATTCATCTACTTGAATGTTGATCAAGTTCTGAACAGCAAACCAAAGAGGCATTGCAAATTTCAATGAAGGACAGATACTCATTGCCATTCTCCACTGGTAGTTACATGGAGTGCATATAGAAGCAAACACAGTTCCATACATGCTACCAAATCTAGTTGTTAAAAAGGCCCCCTCAATCAGTGAATCATGAGGGTGAAGTCACAGGACTATGTCTTGAATAATTAGGATGGAAAAGTCACTGACCTGTCATCACACTCAGGTACAGAGTGGACACTTCTGTCACACAGCCCCATGCCATCACATTGTAGGTTGCTTTCTTGTTGCACTGCTTACCACCATTGTCAAGTGGGCAGGCAGTATAGCAGAAACTATCAGGCTTCATACAAAAAGCTGTAGCTCTCACTGTTTATCCAGTCAGGTTGATCAGTTCTGCCCAGTCCTTCACCTTTGATTGCACAGACTGATTTGCAGAGTTCAGCATGCATGCCAGTTCCACAACCCCAGTTATTGATTGTGAAAGTGACTGTCTTCCCACCTGATCAAGCCCATCCCAGAGCTGATACACTGCTGGTATATCATGATCCACAATAGCTGTGGAAAAGATATTGTTCCAACTGACTTGCTGACCTCTGAATATTCTGAATTTGCTGACCCAGCTCACCATCATAGCCAGATGGCCAGAGCAACAAAGATCTTGTAGCTGCTGCCTGCTTTATGGCACAAACTGCCCTACATTGTAAGTTCCACCCTGCAGCCAGACACATCCTTAATCTGGTGAGGGTTTTTGTGAGTCTCAATACCTTTTGCAAGTAACAGTACCTGAGACATTGGTCAACCCAACAATCCCAATGAAATCCAGCATTGCATTATTCTCCGTTCTCTAAATGTCACTAATAGGCTGAAAGTTGAAGTACAGCGTAGGGATTGATCCATCCTCCTCAAAAGCAAAGCTCCACTGTTGGTCCTGATTTCTGCAGTATTTTGCAGTCATTTCCTCTGAATGATTGAATTTCTTCTATGCCGCCTTTAGAGAACTGTTTGAAACCAAATACACCCTGCTCACTCAATATAGTAATATAACTGATCTACATTGTACAGCATTATTGAAACAAGTAGCTCAAATCTCTCCTTGACCTGAATTCGAAAGGTCAAAGGAGAAGACTTTACAATCTCCTGGTGCATTATGGAAATGGTGGATATATCACTTTCTGCAGCCATTCTTGCCTTCATCATCCACAGACCCCAGCATAATTTCAAAGCATCAATTGGCACAATTCTGGCAGCTGCTTCATTCTTAACAATTGAACCATATTTGTAAAAGTACATGGAGGGAAGGATGGTAGGAAGGAACAACCATGGGTCTTCCATAAGTGTTGTGTTGCTGAACTTGCTGACTAATGCCCCCACCTATTCCACCCAAGCTGCTGGCCTTTGAAAGCAACCAAAGTCAGTCTTAGCCTCAGGAACAGGAGTAGTTCAGTGAAGGGGTTAAAAAAATCCTGCAGTCTGAGGCACAATGTTTGCTCCTTCACTCTTTAAAGAGTATATTTATAATTTCCAGAGTAACCTGCACCTGCAATCTCTCGTCTATATCCTACATTGGTAATGTTCACGTTTCCTGTCAAGGCATCATCACATCAGACATTGAGAAACCCCAAACCTTGAACCACATCTAATCTCCTACAGAAGGAACACTTAACGGCCAGGTTAACGCCCTGAAGAACCGCTAACTGAGGTGCATATGACCAAAGCAAAAGTGTTCACAATGATGCCAAGAAGAAAAGAAAAACCCCGAGACCAAAATGGCGGGTTCCGGCTCTGAAACTTCGAATATTGATGTAGAACGATTAGCGTCATGGACATGCGCAGCAACAACAGTTGCGCAGAAGGCACGCGAAAAGTGACGGTATCAAAACCCTAGGCAAAGAGAGAAATGCAATGCAATGCAGACAATCGATTGGAGATCAATGCAGACAATCGATTGGAGATCACCTATTCAGCACTTTATTATTAGAAAAACCGCTGCCAGTACAATACAGATTCACTGCCAATCTAAGCTCCTCGAATGGCAAGGAGTGTATGACAAAAGAATGCAAACCCTGCAAAACCGTTTGCTTCCGTCCACGAAAATATAGAGGCCCAAAAACCCCACACACAAAGCCTAAAGAGGAGGCGAATTTTCCCATCCCCTTCTGCACAGAGACTAACCAAGCCACTGATGATTTCGCTACGCAGTCGAGCGAGGGAGGTCGTACAAAGGCGCGCATGTGCATCTGCGCCTCCCGTCTGTTCGTCTGTCCTCTCCGCCTGTGTGTCGCGTATCCCTCCCGCAGTCTTGTGTCCGTCCGCGTGCGCGAGGGAGGATTCGTCTGGTGGCGTTCCCGCGTTTTCTTCTTCATCTTCTGCTTTGAACCACGTTTCATCGACGACTCATTTTTCATCTGTTTCAAAACGGATGAAAACGTTTCTAGAGGACGAAAAAGGACATCCTTCTGCGATACCCGGGTACACAACAATACAATCTACTGTGGTACCCTCCAGGTATCAAAGTAAAAGAATTTCATAAATGCAAGGCTTGCTCTGATGGGCCTCCCCTAAATTGAGGGTCAGTACATCAAGAGTAGTAGCCTAAGGTTGTAGGCCCAAAAATTAGGGGAGGCCCATGAGAGGAGGCCTATTCGCGCATAAAACATGAAAGGTTTTTTAATTCAAATTGTAGAAGGTGTGCATGTTTTCAATGAAAGGTTCCTTTAAGTGATGAATGAATCTTCTACGCAAAGAGGTGTGTTCAAAATACAAAGTGAAAAACCTTGGAATGTTTCATGAATGTGTAAAACATTTCTTGTGTAAGATTTGGACTAAAAATGGGGTTGTTCTAGGAATGAAGCTCTATGTGGGGGAAGAAGTTGGGGACAATACCCCCCCATTCCCCAAACAACTCCATTTGAGTTCCTTACCCAACCTAAAGAGCAACCTAAAGAATCTTGATTCTACAAATAGAAGCCTTTTGATTCACTTGAAAGGAGAGGACCCACCTTATTGTCACCTTCTATTGTAATACAATAGGAATTTTTATTGAGGTAGAGTTTTGAGAACTATGTACCTATGTTCAAATTCAAACATGTTTTGTGAGATAAATAGATTACATTACCATGTGGCATGTCACATGGCTCATTATCAATGTGACTAACAAAAAATGGTAAATCCATTAGTAGTTTTATTACCTTGAATGAAAAAATCTTTCAGAAATTAAACTTTTTCCAACTACCATCATTGATAATTTATCATTCGAAAACAAGATAAGGAAAATACCGCCATACAATATGTTTCCCTCCATCCCTTGCAAAGCCTCCTCCCATTCACTATAAATTACTTTTACATTTAATTGCATAACTTTTTGTTGAATGTTGTAATGTTTTTTACAAGTTTTTATTGATTGTCTAGCAATCCTTGCAACTCATGGTTGGATTACATAACATTTATTTGTAATTCTTCGCTAATTGTTGTAGTTCAATTTCTTGCATCATATTTTACAATTGGTTAAATTTGTGATGAAATCAAATAATGCATCAATAGGTAATGCAACCATGGCAACATGAAGGAAAGGTGGAGCATTATCAAAAGGAGGGAGTCACAAAGTTCATCAAAGTACTATGAATTGGGAGTAAAACAAAATGTTGGATCTTATCAAATGTGAACATGTGCTTCAAAAGGAGTTAATAGATTTAAAAGCTCATATGGTGGTTATTATATATTAAAAACTTACAATATTACAAAATTTCAATAGAATCCATACAAAAATCGTAAAACAATATGTCCATGCAACATCAGTGGGCTTCAAAGTGTAAAAATGGCACGAAAAATATACATTTTACTTCTATATAAATTATATGTCTTTTTTACTTGTGATGTTTTGATGTGAAATACGTAGGAATTAAATCATGCAATTATTGTAATGTAATTTTGGATAAAACTATGCGATTTTTGTGTATTAAACATGAACATTCACGTATGTCATTCAAAATTAATGTCTCATATGTTTGAATATTTAAAATATTGAATATGTACAAATATTATTCATATTGACCATAACACAAAATTTGTGTGATTTTTGCATGAACTTATGAAAACTAGATTTTGCACAAAATTTATACGAGGCTATGAAGCTTGGTAAGTTTGTGATGTAAAACATTGAACAAAATATCAAAAGACCTTTGAAAGCAAGTTCACATTAGGATTCCTCACAATGATAAAATGTGCAAAGACAAATGGAATAAGTTTAGTTTTTATTACAATTTAAAGATTTTTTGGGGAGGTGACTTCCATTTTAGTACAAATGGCATGCAAAAAATATAGGGTGCAACTTATTAAAAAAAATATATAATTTATTTGAATGTATATAAGGTGCCAATAATTCATTTTGAAAATGTTTTGAAAATATATTTATAATATGTTAAGAATATGCCATTATTTCATAGCATATTAAAAAATATCCTTGCTTCAAGTGGTTCCTAAAATATATAAGGAGTGACCTCTCTAGGAAAAAAATGTTATTATCACACATGCATCAGCCATCACACATTGTTTTAAGATTTGATTATTAATGAGCATGATAAATTTGATTTGCCCGTGTAGTTCTATAAAAAAAATATGAAATTAATAAAGTTCTTCAAGGAAAGTACATCATTAAAGTTCTTCTTCATGTTAAAGATGGGAATCATATTGCATAAGTATTTGAAGTTGACACACAAAAGGATCAAGATTTTGCACAACAACGTTCATTTTATTGGTGATGATTACATACCAAATGATCAACCTCCAATTGAACAAACCAATGCACATGCACAAGTAAATTTTGTGATCTTGGATAATTATATAGATAATCAAAAGCCTCAACACCCTTTCTTGAATCATGAGATAACTTTTTGATGTTCATAATGCATGCACTAGTTGTACACAACCTCCAACAATTCTAGTCACAAAGCGAAAGTACATTAGGGTGTGACAATTTCGGTGAATTAAAGTCCCTTTTCAAAGTCCTTTTGTAGTTGAAAACTGGCTTAAAATTATTTAGATGATATTGAAAGTAACATTTTTTTCCATTCATAATTTCAAATTATGATGTTATAAGACATAAAAAAAAATCACAAAAGAATTTTTTTTTAAATAATTTTTTTAAATGCTTAGAAGGGCTTTTAAAATAATTGCAATTTTTGAGATTTTAAAAAGGCCATAACATAGTAAATTAAAATCACATTTCATTCATTCCATGGATATTTAGTTTTTAAAATATGATTCATCCAATATCCCAAAATTTCAAACACATAAGATTAACACATTGTAAAATAAAAGTCCATATCCATGAGTTTTACAAGTGTGACAAAAAGTGTGAGGAAATTCAAAAGTCCATTAGTTATTGGTTATCCATGATTTTGATTTGATTTTTTCATTCTTGGAAGGTTGATTATAATAATTTTAAATAATTGAGTCCTTTTTTATTATTTCAATGAATTTTATTTTATTTATTTTCTTGTATCTAGGGAATACATGAAAAACTACCATTGTGATGTTCATATAAGGTCACCATAGTGTGCAAACACCCCACACTTGGGAACACAAGGGTGAAATGCAAATGTTCAAACATTTTTTCACCTATCATAGATGTGACAAATAAAACTAGCAAGGTCATATTGGAAGCAATGGGTCGCATCAACCTCATGTAATTGGAAATGAAAGAATGTTGTACCAAGATCCATGAACGCACTAATAATGATCAATTGAAGTTTCTCATGTAAAGAGATTAAAAAAATTCACAAGACAAACAAAGGTCAATGGTGAATGTGTTTTTTCCACTTAGCATTATGATGTGCCATGCCTTCATCAAAGATAAATCCATTATGCCTACACCTATGGATTTGGCTTTAGGTTCATTAGAAGAGGACATAGCTCCAACTCAAGATCAAGTGAATCCAACTAATCTTTGAATTCATCATGATAATAACAAGATTAACAAGTTTGAATAATTAGATGTTTGAAGATGAAAACATAACAATGGATATTGCATATGTTTAGAACCTGTAATTCATTGAACTTTGATCTTGAAAATTAAATAGTTGAAATCCAATAAGGAATCAATGTCCTTTGTGCAACCTATTTCCAAGGCATACTTCATTGACCTATTTTTGAAATTTCAACACCTTTTAATTCTAATTTAGCATCATTGTCAATTATTTGATTTACATTAAAATCTTTTTAACCTTGTCCAATTTTATGCACAAAATTCACAAATTTTTCCAACTCAATTTAGATCATTAATGTATTGATGTCGAAGTCCTTCCCATCTAGGATCATGTTGTAAAAAATACAACAACAAACCATTACATTAAGTAAAGAAAGAAGATGCAAATTCATTTTGAACATTAATTCTCTAAATCTCTTCTTTAGAATGCCAAAAGCAATATCCAAAACATTCCCTCCTCATTAAATTAATGGTGTTTGTTGAACAATGCTTCTATGATGGTATGGATTACCAACTTGTTGATGTGGAATCATCAATCAAGGGAGCAAAAGATAACCTTTCGTCTCCAATCAAATAAAATTCTAAGTTTTATGCACCATGATTTAGTCTAGACAAATCTCCATGGTTAGCATTTTGGTACAAGGTTGAAATATGTAGTATACCAACACCATTCATTGAAATTGACGTTTATATGAAAACATTTCTAAACTTTTTCATGAAATCAACAACTTTCAATTGCATATTATAAGCTTTAGATTTGAAAAAATAAATTATTGCAAAATGGCTTTACATTTAAATAGTGCTGATTTGTAGTATACTTTTCAATATTGAAAATATCCAAAGTGTTATCAAATAAAGCGATAGCACCATGGATAGATGGTAGGCCACAAAACTCCTTGAACTCAACCATCACCATTGCCAAGTTTCCACTTTTAACCACTTGATTTGATTCTTGAAAAACATGTTGATTGCATACACAAACTCTCACAAAACCAAATGGATTGCAAACTTGGGCCAATTGCAAACATTTTGCTACATTAATGGAGGTACTTTTCTTGATGAACATGCTTGTAAAATAAGGATGCAACATGAATACAACACTCGTATTATGCATTTGTATTATGTGTCCTTTTGCATTAGATGCCTCAACTTCATAGTTAGTTGGCTAACAAATTCTTTGTTAATTTTGAAATGTTTGATCCATTTCAAATCATAATATTGCATCATTAGAAGTGAAAATACTAGGTTGTAGATTTGACTTTCACCTAATCACCCAAGTCTTGGTTAAATATTAATTCATTAATGCAAGATAGTTATTACTGATGCAAAATCAAAGAAGTCATGAAGTTATGAAAAGTTGTTTTATACTTTGTATATTGCAATGGAAATAAACACAAAAAGGTTTGATCAATTCAATTTCAAAGCACAATGATAATGACTAATGTGTTTGTAGTTACATTTAGAAGAAATGCATCAATATGTATTATTTCAATGGCTTCATGTTAAACTCATTAAAAGATCAAGAATTGACTTGAAGCAACTGAAGAAATAAAAATCAAAACTTCAAGATCAAACAAATGATACAAAATTTTGAAAAATGAAAAAGAAAAATAAGAATTGAAAAATAAAAACACATACCAAAAACATTTTCATAATCACAAACATCAAAAAACCTATAAAAATGTTGAATTGATTTGAAAAAAATACATAGAAAAAAATACTTGAACACATATACAATCAAAACAACACAATAATTAGAAAATGGAGAACAAAAACAAAAAAAACTTTGACAACAACTTTGATGGTGCAACACAATGACACAAAAATACAAGTCTTGTCAAAGGAGACAACATAAAAGTGTGACATGTGAAGAGCACATTGGTTGTTGAAGGAAATGGCGAAAGAATAAGTTATGCAAAGATCAAACAAACTATCAAAGGAGATGACACATGAGCAAATTATTTGAATAACACATAAATTGTTGAAGGAAACAATGTGGGAATGACCTATGCATAAGGCACATAGAATATAGGAGACAACAAAATGAAAGATTTTGTAGCTTCTAAAACCATCATGGTGAGACTTCCTTATTATTCTACCTATTGGCCAATTAAAAAAAATAAAAATGTGATGGTATCTACTATATTTATTTGTAGGGGTATTTTATTAAAATATATGAATGAAAATACTAGTATAAAAATAGCTACACCATTGAACAAATTTAAAACTTAAAATAAAAAATAACCCTAACTTTTTCATTTATATCATAATCATAACCTTTTTTAAATAACTAACTTTATGTGTGAAAAGGTCTTGAGAAAATAGATGATGATGATGATTAGAAAGGATGTCATGATTATGAACTACATATCATTATAATAGGGTAAAGTCCTTGGTTGTGGGTTTTACTTGAATAAAGGTTGATGTGAAGTGTAGTTGAACATGTGCTTGATTTCAATAAAGCCCATTACTAAGGGTTTTATTAAGCATAAGAACCTATGTTGAATTCCAATTTATTTCTTTTCAAAAAATAAAAATATAGGTGAAGCATTTTTTTGAAATGCCCATTGAAAGTGGGCATTCAATTTCTTGAAATAGCCCACAATTAGTAGAAGAACAATTATGCTAAGTAAGGTGCCTTCTATTAAATGAAACATATGGGCGCAAGTCTTTACAAGTGCAAGAAAACACTTGAAGTAATAAAACATGTTACATGACTACTATCTAATTTACAATGAGAAAATGGATGAATGAGAGGAGTAGCAATAACAACATAATAAATTACATAGGCTAGGTTGTATTTATGTAGGTTAGGTCATACAAATGTAGGCTAAGACATTGTCAAGAATTGGGTCATATGTACATAATTAGGTCAACCTTTGTATGTACATGAGCTAAGTTAGCTCATGTAACTAAGTCAACTAAGTTAGTTTAAATTAATCTAGGTTAGCTTAGGTCAACCTATTTAGAATGTTAAAAATTTAAAATGTCTATGATGTCATATATTATTACATAAAAAAAATTTGGTGCAATGGTTAAGGATTTTAACCCGTGTTTTAGATAGCAAAGGCCTTGAAATACATGCATGGAAAGGGAGTGTCCCATCTAGATATAAAACCTTTCAACATTCTTGTAACTTTTACATGATTAGTCCCATAACTAGAAGATCAAGGTTATGTTGATGTGAAACTGGTTGATTTTGAGGAAGCCAAGGTGTTAAGCACATTGAGCTCCTCCATAAACACAATTGACATAGTGAACATTCGAACAACTTAAATATATGGCACCTAAACTATTCCAAATTCCAAAAAACTATTGCACACAAGTACATATATCACAACTATTTGACATGGTGAACATAGTCCAAGATTGAACTAGGTTTGATCAAGGAACTAGATAGGCATTTCCTTTAGAGAACTGCAACTTTCTCTCATTAATTAGTTTGGCGGTTTGACACATTGCTCATCATTGTCCCAAAAATAAATAAATTTGTGGGACTTGACAAATATGCTTGAAACCTTTGGAAAGATTGATTTTTTTCTTTCATGAAATAGACCCATGTTTTTTTACTCACATCATCAGTGAAGTTTATGAAGTATTGAGATCCCCTTAAGGAGGCATATGACAATGGTTCACATAAGTTGCAACAAATGAATGCATTCTGTACTATCATCCATGTGTTGCTGAATTTTGGAATCTCCTATTTGGTTTTCTTCCTTGTCATCCATCCTCCACAAACATGAACATGATATGTAGTTGACAACTTTGGTATCATGTTTACTCTTCCATCATTTGACAATAGTTGCAAACTTTGATAGCTCAAATGTTTGAAATGCTTATGCCACAACTTGATAGATGCAACATGATTTGCCATAAAAACAACCTTTTTTTGTTTGAATCCTTCTAGTTTGTAAGGTCCATTGATATTGTGTCATTTGCCAACAACCACCACCTTCTTCGATTTCTTGAGTGGTCATTACCCAGCAATCGTTTGGATTGAACACAACATGACATCCCTTGTCCATGGTGGCTCTTATGAACAACAAATTCTCAGTTACTCTAGGAACATGAAAAACATTAGGAATTTGTTATAGACATGTGGAATGAGACAAAGTCATAGTACCCTTACCTTCAACCACGTGAACATATTCTCTTACCAATTTGATTATGGTTCGATTATTGCTTTTGTTGTAACACCAGTAGAAAATGGCCATTTTGCAATTGGTCCCTATGACTAATTTTTAGTTACAAGTGACATTTGCAACTAAAATTTTAATAGTCGCATTGACACTAGTCGCAAACAACAACGAATTTTGGATGGAAAAAAATCAACTAAATACACCTTCATCCTTTGACTAGTCATATATATATTGTCGCTTGCAAGTAAGATGCGATTTTTTTGGTGAACAATGGGAACAAGTTATGTGTTGCCACATGTCCCAACTTTTAATAATAAAAAAATATTTATTATTATTTTGAAATAATCTAAAACATTTAATTTTTATGTTTGGATGGTTTAGATTATGACACGTGGTGCAATCGAAATTTGCCATGTGGCATATTAATTGAAAATTTCCAAATTAAATTTTAATCAATATTTAAGTATGTAGGTTGAATTAAGTATTTACTTACCTATTTACCTACTTAGGCCAAATACCTATTTAGGTAGAAAATTAGGTAAGTAAGTTAGGGAAGGAGATAGTTAGGTGTAAGTACATGGATATTTTTATTTTATTTTGGGTTAAATCAATTTTATTGATTCATCCCATATGCCCATGTTTTTAAAAACAAAAATATAAAACAAAACACCTTATTTATATACTTTTCAAGATGAGAATGAAATCCAAAACATATGGGATAAATTTTTTAGTTGCAAGTTGTTTGTGTCTAAACATGTTTGTAATTAAAAATCTTTAGTCGCAAACAACTTGCAACTAAGAAGTTTATCCCATATGTTTTGGTGTTCATTTTCATCTTGAAAAGTATATAATTAAGTAAGTAAGTGACAACTAGTTAGCTAACTAACTAACTAATAAATTAACCAATTAAATAATAAAATTGTTAATTAATTAATTAACAACTAAACAGGAAACTAACTAATTCACTTTATAAACTATCCAACTAACTAAATATTTATAGTAATAATCATCAATATTTTATGATTACTGAATGAATTATATTAGTAGTTATTATTAAATGTTACTTAGTTTATTAACTAAATAAAAATTAATAATACATATTAATATTAACTATAATGATATATTAACCAATTTAATTCACTAATAATTGGCTAATATTGAAATAATTAGCTAATTATTAATAACTAATAAATTACTATTTCATAACCAAATAAATTAATATAATAACTGAAATATTCAGTAATGATTAATTAATAACTATTAATTATAAATGTTGAGTACTAGTTTTTAAATAATAATAATATAATTAAAACCTAATCTAGGTTAACTATTTTATTATAATTATTCCCATTATATTTTCATTTTTATAATTAATAATTTTTATAAATGTAAATATTTAATAATAAGAATAACATGAATTCAATCATTTATGTAATTAGCTGGTAGCCAAGGTTAACTATTTTAATTTTATTATTCATATTATTACTTCACTCATTATAGCTATTTATGAACTATTACAATAAATATTTTATATTTTTAATAATTATATTTTTCCTTTGAAAATAATTTTTTCATTTATATAATAATTTATTAGATTTTCATTCTAACTACTACAGTAATTATTATAAAATAATAAAACTGAAAATAAAAATTGTATATCAGTAATTAATTATAATCATTGATTTATTAATAATTAATAAACATTAATTATAAATTTGAAATATAAAAACTTATTACTATATATTAATATTTCTTGGTAATTATTATAATATATAATAATACTTCATAATTGATTACTTATAATAATAATGTAATTTGTAGTTAGTTTAGGTTAGATATTTTAAAATTATTATTATATATTATTACATCACTTGTTAACATTATTATGATTTATTATATTTAAATTTTAAATTTTTTATAGATAAAAAATGAATTCTTAATAAGTACATTGGTCATTTGAAAAGAATTTAATAATAATATAATACTATATTAGGTTTTTATTAATAATTTCAGTAATTATATTATTAATTTAAAATTTTAGTCAAAGATAATATTGAATTTTTGAATTACATTTAATTAATATAAGTATACAATATAAATATAAATAATCATAAATGTCATTTGTAATAAATTTAAGAAATATAATAAGATGGTTTGGATAAACTTTTAATATGGGCATAATATATTTAGCAAATATTTTACATGAAATTTTAATATACTCAAAATATACACTAATTAGTGTAACCATAATATCAAGACCATTTATGCTAATAATAATACTTGAATATACATGTAATATGGTTGTTCATATATATTGAAAATATACATTTATAAATCCTAATACATCCAACTATATTTTTTAAAATTCACAAAATACACCTTTGTATACTCATAAGGTTGCAACTAAATCGGTCACATTTGCAATTAATGGGACATAAATTATTTTTCTTGGATGAAAACTAAACTAAATGTTGTTCACATGGAAGGATGAACACCAAAATAGTCACAAATTAGTTGCAGTGTAGTCGCAAATATGACCAACATAAGAAATAATTGCAAAAATGTCCAAATGTAATTACAAATAATTAATAGTCACATGTAGTTGCAAAGAGAGTGATTACATTTTGGCCAATTTCTACTAATGTAAGTGCTAAAGATATTTGCATCACTAGTGATGTGTTGTGAAACATCATAATCCAAATTCTAGCTTGGATCCTTGTCCACATTTAATGAAAATAGTCTAGCATCAAGCGTGTTGGCAAAATCTAATTGATTTTATCATGGCCTTCCACTATCAACAGAGTAATGTCAAAAAGATTTGGCCCAACATCTTCAGATGTTCCGATGTTTTCTTTTTGAGCTCTTTCAAGTTGATCTTTTTCAATGACATTCAAACTGTGTTGTTGGTTTCATAACTTCTTTGTCGCATATCTTCTTGGATGTGGACATTCTCTTTGTTAGTGGTTGTTAGTTTCACAATTGTGATAGAAATCTAATAGTTGAAAATTCAAATTACGTGGTTTCTCATTATGTGTTTGGTTGAAATTAACATAATTGGAACTATTTCCATGACTGGTACTAGCTCCACATTCACATGTGATCTCCCAACAATGTAGTTAACTCCTTGACTTGAGTTGCTTGTGAACTATCCATCTTGCATGAATAACACTTCATCAGTATTTTTCCCAAATTTAGATTTTCCTCGTTACTCCTCATGCTACAATTTTGCCACTAACTATTCAAAAGAAAGCAATGCATCATGTTTAATGATGGACTAAATGAATCCTTCATAAGTAGCAAGTAGTGCATTTAACATGATGTGCATTATGGTTCCATAACTTCTCTTACAGCCTTTAAAAAAGATGTCCTTCCTCCATGCGCATTGTATGCATCTTGTTTAACAAAAATAATGTCCTTTGTTGTGTTTTTGGTTTCAAACAAGTTTTGCAACATAGTCCAACACCGACTTGCGTCATCTTGGTCAATGATGTAACAAATAACATCATCCTTCACTGACACAAACATAATTGCCAGTGCTTGGTTCTTTTTATCATCACCTATGTTTAGTGGAACTTGTGTCGTTGCAACATTAGTATGGTCTTTTGCCATCTCAAATTTTCTTTTGAATCAAATTCTAATCTTTCAACACAAAGCATAAATAACATTGCATTCCAAAGGTAGTGCATTCAATGAGTAGTCCTCACAACATGATTCACAAATAGATGGAATGTCTTCCCAACTGTGTAGTAGAAACAAGATGACTCTTCAAGAGTTTAACACATAAGTAGTCATCACACCACAAAAGGACCTTATCAAACGTCACAAAACAAAACAACAATCATAAATGAGATTTACAAATGGGTAGAGCACTTTGATACCATAAAGAAACAATAGCTTTCATCAGCATAGATATGAAGAAGACTAATCAAAAGATTAAATTCAAGGGAAAGACCATAGATGGATAACACATTTAATTTTAATGGTCATTGGGACACATCTCAAGGTTCACCATTCTAATTATTGGTAATCCACCAATATTACTATATTAATCAACCATTATCCACCATCACTATTATATTGATCAACTACCTAAGTCACCTAACTATGAATTCTAACAAGCTACTTAAATATGTTAAATATTAAATCTAAATACCTACCTATTTGCCACTTATGGAGACAGGTGCATGAAAATACAACACAATGGGTAATCGTGCCATTCGAGATGTTGAAAATGGGAAGTGTCCTTTAAAGCTTCATTATGCAAGGCAATTGCCATGCTTTTCACATTACCCTATATGTGGAATGATTGATTCAGTCTCTCATAGCCATGGCTTGAATTGAAAACTTGGGTTGTGTAATGGTTGAATGGTTAATGTAGAACAATGACCATCCATTACTATTTATTTTTAACTGCATTCATTTAGGGTACTTGTTAAATAACAAGTCGTTGATGCATTTTGTAGGTATCTAATTCAATTAGCCGATTGGATTAACAAATTCACAGCTCAGTCTGTTGGGTTTTATTTTTCATTTGTGAATGAAGTAGGGGAAAGAAAACAAGAGGATTCTTGAGTTCTAATTTTGGAGGAGATTATGAGATGGGGACGGGGATGATGGGTTTTCAATCCTTATGAAGGCTAAAAGACCCGGAAAACCTTCCCTCCTATTCAAAGATAAACTTATGTGTAAATTTTGTGTTTATATAGTCAATGATATAGTGATATGATTCAAGAATTTTCTCTTGCAATTTGCATGTCATGGTTTTTTTTTTTTGGTTCTCAAACATTTCAACAATTAGTTTCAAAAGGTGACTGATCATGAAAGCCAATAAGGTAAAACATTTCTTTGAAATACACAACAATTAAATTAACATGGAATTAAAAGATGTTTATTGGGACATGGAACATGCAACTGTAGTTTTGTTGAACAAACTTGGCTCAAGTGTCTTTAACTATTCAAATTAATATTACAAGGCCTTGATGCTGCAATTTAAATCTAGAAATTTCTATTGTAATATCCTTAAATCCTACATTTGTGCATAAATGTTCTTGTAAATGAACTTTGTTTTTTTGATGTTTAAGTCTTTGTTGTGGAAACATTGAATTCAATGGTAGAACTATTAATATGGGATGACAAACATGACCTTACTTTTTGTGAATAAGTGTTTTTAGTCCATGTTTATTGTTCAATACCATTTTTGAAGGAAGCGTAGTTACTTTAGTTAATTGAAGATTGTGCAAGAAAATGTTACATGTCCTCCTATTTATTATTGTGGGTATTCTTTGTTAGAAACATTGGCTCACTTATCATTCACTGGACCATTTTATTGTCATTTGATTGGTAATGACTTTCCTTTGTGAAGATGGCAACATTTGTTGTTCTTATTGTTCAAGTGGTTTTGTTGAAACTTGAGCACATGGCAATTAGTGCTATTGGTAGAAAAGAAGAGGAGATGCTTGGAGAAATTCAGCTACATTGTAGTAATGAAATCAATTACACAATTGTTTAAGGATGTAGGATGAGGTGGTATCATTTCTTTTGTACAATGAAACCATCAAGTTTTTTCATCATGAAAAGGGCATGGTTTATATGGTTATGCAAATAATTATTTATAGTCAAATTGATTAGTTAAAAAACACATGTGTCATTCAAGCCCCCGACCTTTAGTCAAAAAGTACATGTCCAAAAATCTAATCACATTTCTAAAACACCAAGTGTTTAATTTGGATGGTGATGTAATGGAAGCTACCATGCTAGTCCTTTCCTCCTCAATCTTATTGTTCTTATGTTTTTAATCTTTAGAATACCTTTCTTTTCTTCTTCATAGAAGTTTAGTTTAATTTAATGTAATTGGTCTACCCCATGTAAAAATGTGTGTCTAACTTCCACAAGATAGAGTTAGTGATTTCAGGTCTGTTTCCCAAAACAAAGGCACCTTCACTTTTTGCATGCATTTATGGTATTTTTAGTATTTCACAAAACCAATATTCAAGAGGGGCAAACTATTTTTCCCTTGTAGGATGAGATTTAGTGGGGAGGTCAGCCAACAAAAGTTCATAGTAATAAAACTTAGTTATATAATTTATAACATCATTCTAAATGTGCAATTTTGTAATAAAAAACCCATAACATGAGGTTTACTCTGTGGTGATTACATCAATCCAACATCAAACATGGTTTGAAAAGAATAATCTTCAATTTTTTATGACAATTCAACAAGCTAATGCACTAATAGCATGTCTTGATTGTTGTTTATTAAGTTCCCATTGCAATTTGTCCAATTGTAGGGAAGGTTGGAATCATACATACTCAAAATTGGAGACCTTATGTACTATTGCAATGATATCAATATTGGCATACTTGTTTTGTGCCTGCTTATGAATAAACACCTTATTCATTTGATGGCACAAATGATTCTACTTTTTATAATGATTTGTCTTGTAGGTGATAGTGCAACTATTCCTTCGGTAGGCAATGGATTTCTGTGGGTATCATCTTGGTGCAAACATGTAACAATTTATTATTGTGCTCACCCATTCACAACAAAATGGTAATCCTACAATCCAATGATGTTTGGTTTTTTGGAGCTAAATTTACCATTTTATGTGTAAATTGTAAATTTTTTGTTAGAAATCTAATCCATCCCAACTTAGCATCTATAACCATTGAAGGTTCCTATATGCAATCACATTGACCTTTCTCAGATTTTTGTTATGAGAAAACAAATCTTATTTAATCATATATGGCACAATGGAGAGGGTTATGGCATCATCACATTACATGGTTGTGATTAGTTTTTTGTGAACTTGTTTATAATTTTTTAAACTCGTCGAAAGATTTTATTATTGTAAATTTTTCAACTATAGTGTCTGATATTTGCTTGCAGTTTTATGTCCTGTATGAGCTTTTGCTTTTTGATAATCATGAACCATTCTTGTAATAACATTTCCCTTGTTCATAAATCTTATCCTTTACTTAATGAATAAGGGTTCCTAATGTCTTATGACCCTATGCAACATTCCTCAAGAATGACTCAATTTGTTGAATATTCTTGGCAAGGAATGCACCTTAACATGCTTCCTACATTATATTTCCTATTATGCTTGCTCCATATTGTAAGGCACAAGGCCTTGGTGAACAACATTGGGGCTTCCTTTCTTTGGACTGATCTACCATCAACTCCCATTGGAATTAGGAACATGAATTTTGAACTTACAAATAATGCATTAGATTCAAGGTTGACTATGAACCATGGAACAATAAACAAAATGACAGAACTTGGAAGTGTAGTTGCACATTTGAGTCAAGGTTAAATTTTTTTTTTTTCAAGGTTGTTTAATTTGTTACACCCAGTTAAACACAGTGTATAATAAGGCTATTTGTAAATTTCCAGAGTGGAATAAATTGGTTGTTTTTATATTTTTCAATAATGTGTTGGTTATCGTGCTAAATCAATAGTGAGCTTTTGATGATCAAACAAAATGTATATAACATAATTTGATTGTTTGAATTAATCAAGAGGAGAAAACATTTGACAACAAACACACTACAATTGCATGCAATGCTAGGGGAATTGAACCCCAGTTTCAAAAGACTTTGCCCATTTGCAATAATAATGTGCCTACACCCACCCACAATTGGGAGCTATTAAATATTTGCCATTGAGCTATGTACGCATGTTTTTCTTGTCTTCTTGCACATATTTTTTGGCCTTGCATGGTTTTACATAAAACCACTTAACATGGTTTTACATGTTCTTTTATCCAAGAAAAGAACATGTCATGTTCTTCACATTTCAATTTTGCTTGAATTATTTTTTTGTTTCACCACAATTTAGCATATTCGAACATGGTGTTAACCCTAAGCATAGATTCAAGTGTTGAGGAAAAAACAATGTTTTTTTATTTAAAAAACTCCTATAATAAAAAAAATCAAACCTTGTGACAAAACCACACGATTTTCTATAGAAAGGGCGTTGAACAAAGCTCGATGGGGGGGGGGGGGGGGGAAGGGGGGGTTTTTTTAGCTTTTCCCCCCACAACCCCCCCAAAATTCAATTTTAAACACCACACCAAATAAAACAAAAAAAAAAAAATAACA
>Ga0116231_10000885_pt1 | contig 57584 bp, 42 predicted proteins | sample S1TSphgellanicum_2_FD_89695 | JGI IMG/M metagenome (GOLD analysis project Ga0116231, IMG submission 89695) | Host-associated microbial communities from peat moss isolated from Minnesota, USA - S1T2_Fd - Sphagnum magellanicum MG | ecosystem: Host-associated > Plants > Peat moss > Unclassified...
AGTCAAAATAATCCATGACCCCATGAGGGATATAAAGACTCTTTTTTTAAAAATGTTTACCCAAAACTAAAATAGTAACATAACAAAAAAATTAAACAAAAAAAAAAAAAAAAAAAATTCAAAGAACAGATTTGAAAAAAGGAAAACTAGGAAATATTTTGGGATATTCTCTTGAGGCATGGAATCTTGAAAATTAATTATTTTTTCAAAAGAAATGTGTTGATGCTGGAGTGCAGAAACTTAATTAAGTTCAGTGCCTGGTCTTCTTTCTCTGATCAAAAATAGTTTTGGACTCACCTTTGGCAGATCGGGCCCCATAGTCTAGTGGTTACGACATTGGACTTTGAATCCAAGAGCCCGAGTTCGAATCTCGGTGGGGCCTTTTTTTTCGAAATGTTTTTTCTTGTGTACTTACAAGATTTCACTCTTGCTCTTTGTAATGAGCGATTCTTGCAAACAACTTGCTGGAAATTCAAATTTACCCCGCCGAAAGTTTTCAACAGTCTTCTTTCTCATTTTCTTTTATTTCATACTCACTCTACTTTTATTGATAGAAAGAGCATACATTTGGGCCAACAGCACAGGCCACACTAGTAAGTATGATAAAAGAATTATACAGCTTTGGCAGAGTGCCAAACTTCATCAGACAAGAAACACTGGACCCAATGTGTGACTGAGATCTGGAGTGCTATGTGGGTATACACTGGATGCACATTCTCCATGAAGGTGCAGCCAATGGACAATGAATGCTTATTTTTCTCTGCATTAGATTGCTATTATACAATATTGTCAAAATATTGTTGTAATACAACACTTTGAGAAGGAATGGAAGTTAGAAAAGAACTACTTTTTAAATCTTTGGCTCCTGAAGTGAAATTGAACCATGGTGCAAATGTAAGAGGAAGATTGAAAGTGAATCTTAGGCTTTCAGTACAAACCACAAAGCAAAACAGGACAAAAAGAGATTCCATGTAATGATCATTATATTTTAATCACAAACTATCAATACAATTGCACTTAAATATCCAAGTCCACAAAGCTTATACACTCTAAGGAACCACACTAAATGAAAAACCAACCATATGATGAACCCCAAGCTTTGGGTACAAATCATGCAGTAAAAGAACTACATGGATAGTACCCAAACCAAACATGTTAGTACAGTACTTGGAAATGTCAGAATGAACCCAACTCAGAAAGGGCTCAAATATACTGCACATCCAATAGAAAACCAGTAAATAAATTACAAAACAGATTGCTGTTTAGAATTGCCAGAAATCTAACCATCTTCCTCTAACCAGTTAAAAAATCAGGAGATAGATTACTTCCAAGAATTGGTGGTGTTAATGAAACACCATTTTTTAACAAACATATGTGCATGCAGAGCCAGGCTTTACTCTTCATCTGCACCTTTTCCAGCCTTGCCTGTACCAGCCGACTTCTTTGGAAGCAAGATGGAATGAATATTAGGAAGTACACCTCCATTCGCAATGGTAACCTGTCCAAGCAACCTGCTCAGCTCCTCATCGTTCCTCACAGCCAGCTGAATATGACGAGGCACAATCCTGGTTTTCTTGTTGTCTCGGGAAGCATTTCCAGCCAGCTCCAACACCTGTTTGGAAAATGGGAAACAAACTTCAAATTCCAGATAGCCCGAACAGGAATATCTGGAAGACCCGGAACAGGAACCCTACCCATAAAGGAGAAAAGATAGTCACAGCCAATTCTGCAAACTCTAGCAAGGATGCCACCAAATTTCATGTCATTCTAAAGCAGGAGCAAGAACTGGAAACAACAACAGAAGCAAACATCCATACCTCAGCGGCCAGATACTCAAGCACTGCCGCCAGATAAACAGGCGCTCCAGCTCCAACTCGAGTGGAATACTTCCCCGCCTTGAGAAACCGCGCAATTCTGCCCACAGGGAACTGCAGGCCGGCCTTGTGCGACCTGGACACGGCCTTCTTCCCAGAACTCTTCCCTCTCCCAGACATGCTTGCACAACAAACACGGAAACGAAAAAATATACAAGAACTAACAGAAAATTTAGAGCAATGGCTTCTCGAAAAATCTTGAAGACTATGGAGACAGGGATTCCGTGAGAACGAAGACTATTTGAAGGGAATTCGGACCTAGGTGTCGGGAAGCAGAAAGGGTAGGGTACGAAACTCCTCGAGTGCGACTTCCGCGCGCGCAAACCCTAATAGCGTAGGTAGTAGGCACTAGGTACCTATTTTCTACTGTTGGGTTACGCGCACCAATGGGAGAACATCACACGGATCGGCCGCAGTGAACCAGCACCCACCAGCGCACGGTGAAGGATGGATGGTAAGTTGTCAGTCAGGAAACAGTTTTCCGTTGGATTTCAGTTTCCTCGCTAACCATGGTGGTTAGCTCAGCTCATTTGTTGCCTTTTTTTACTACCTACCTACTTACTTACTTACTGACAAGGTAGTAACTATTCATAGGGAGGTTAGTAAAAACAACGCTTACCTGTGTGTGAACTATAAACCATCTATTTATTATTACTTAGTAGATAAGTCACCTATTTTTGTAATTGCATAATTAGGACCTACTTCTTCTTAGAGAATGGAGGTGAAACTAGATATAAACTCAGTTGAGGTTCATCCACAAACTGAGTCCTCAGGGGCATCCATTGGATGATGATGCACTTGTGGGTGCTGGTTCTCTCTGGCCCATCTGGAATGCTGTAGTTTTCATTTGGTCCCACATAGAGCATTTCCTATTTTGCCTCTTGATGGTTTGAAGTTTGAACTTGCTTAATGAGCAGAACCATATGTGATGATGAGCTACTTAATAAAAATTTTATATGTTTCAAACTCCAAACTATGTTGTACCAAAACTTACATCATATTGTGCTAGCAAATTCAACAAGAATTAATTATCAAAAAATAATTCAGAATCTTTGAGAAATTATGAAAATGTCATTAAGGTGAACTCTTACTTGGGTGAGGGCTATAGTAAAAACAACTCGAAGGACTAATCAATCTACAATGTGTTGGTTTGAAAAGACGAAAAAAACAATAAGGAGCTGGGTGGTTGTACTCTTTTTTCCTTGCAATGGGTATTCCCATTTGTTCCCAATTTTAGTTTTAAATGACACTAAGAAGACCCTTATCCTATATGTGCATTGTTTATTGGTAACCATCTGTGTTGGTCTCATATCAACTTTTGAACATGTGAGTTTATTTGTGGTATTGAGTACATTTTTCCAAATTTTCATACCAGCATGGTCTTGGTATTGGGTACTTTTAAAAGACCTTTGTATCAGCCTGGTATCGGGTCTAAGACTAACTATTTTTTGGGTGGTATGAGGCAGGTCAATAACCCTAAAAACCTCCAAAGAAGTTCTTAGTGTAGTTGGAAGAACAGTTACAAGAAGTAAGATCCCAAGGAGTGGGTGTTTCATTTTTCAAAATGCCTCACGTTGTTTTTCTTTTCCCATGATATTTGATGGGTATCCTGTGGGTATCTTGGGGGTACCCAAGAGGTATCATGGGAGAAAAGTTTTTAAAATTTGACCAAAATACGTTATTTTTTCACCATGCGATATGCCCTTGTGCCAAAGCATTCTTGGAATAACAAGTCCTTGACCTACGGCCTGGGGACCTGTTATTTCAGGAACCCAGCCCTGAGGTTAATAGGTTCCTTGCTACCAATGTCGATAGAACGCACATGCCTATATACCAAACCAAAGAATCGAAATCACGTTCACCAAGCTTCAATATGTACTTTACAAATCCAATAAACTCATACTTCATCAAACTTTAGTAGCTTACTCTTGGAGTTGGACTTCAACTATGATTTAGTTTTGCCATGTTTGTATGCCTTGCTCTTGTGTCTGTGACTTGTTTATTCATACAAGATTCTATGGGCTTGTGTGCTATTAGGTTTAAGGGGGGGGTGGGGTTTAGAATTAGTTACTGTGGTCTACAATTATAACTAGGTTTGACCAAACCCATTACACTAAACATTGTTCAAAACAATTGTAACTCAACAATCTTGGTACAAGATTGCAACTCTTGAAAAATGATTATTCAAGATATTAAATTAAACTTGTTCCAAACATTCACCTATAATACCACCCACACTAAATGCAGATTTAATATAGCTCTAACCCCATGAACCACTATCTCGCATCTGCCTAACATTGTCACCCCAAATTGGTGTGAACTAAAATGTATCCTTGAACTAAATAGCCAATGTGTGAATAACCAATCGATAAATCATTTTTCTAGTCGCAATGGGTCAAACATGTCCAATTTCTTTTTCCAAAACCAATAATGACGATGCAATAAACAAGCATGATATTGATGGAGGAACATGACCATGAACAATGTGCCTACATATTTCCAAAAAAAAATCAAAGCCATTAACAGAGTCATCAAGGACAAAACAATCTCACAAAAGTTCATACACCATACCTAAACGACTACCGAATGAAAGACATGGTGACTGTGTCAAAGCAAAAATAAATGTTTTTTTAATCCAAAACAAGATTTGTTTATGGATGAAAATCATCGACAAAAAAGGGAGGTCAACCTCAACCAATGGATGAAGATGGCGAAGGGCTACAATGGTCTCAATTGATGGGGACATGAATGTTTGGGGCTAATGCATGCATTGCTCAAATATACTCCCCCTATATGAGCAAATGCCCATGCGCGATGCAATTGTGTTGATGGAGGTGGAATAAGATCCCGTGCCATCTTTTAAAATCTCTAAGAAGCCAATGCATGTGCTCTAATTGTAAACCAAGAAAACCTACAAGAAAAAATAGGTTTACAACTCTCTTGATGGCCTTTCTCATCACCTTGTGGTGAAAATGATAAACACCAAGAATGGAAAAGCAAAAATGCATGCCAAGTTGTTATGTTGAATGGATCAATAGCCAATTAAGCTAAAGGGATGCACAAAGCACATTAAACTTCAACACAAAAAACATATGGAATATGATGGTATGAGTAGGGCTGTGGTAAACCAAGATGGAAAACATTAATGATATTTAATGATACAATCAATGTCCACGTTGAAGGATGAAGAAACAATAATGTTGAAAGCATTAGCACCGTGAAAGTTGATAATTGCTTGTGTGTGGTGCATGATGCATGGTGACATGTTAAACATACCCTTGTTACATATAAACGACCACAACCAAGAAAAGGAACATGCGGACATTACTTATGGGATGGATATGCCCTTAATGGAAGTATAAATGATTGAGGGATAGCCTATGATTAAGGAGGTAGACAAGGTGTGAAATGTGAAGACAAGATAAATGCAATTGAAGAGATTGGATGAAGCAAAGTAGATGCAATGGGAATCATTGGGTGAAGGGGTAGAGATGTCTCATGATGGTCCATACAAGTCATCATGATATCAAAATCCTACTATGATACTCATTGGTGTTTTGATGCCGATGAAATTGCAAGATTTACCATGCTTATACACATTAATTAATGAAGCCTTAAAGCTTCAACTATAATGGTTCTTAACCTACCTACATACTTACCTAGTTTGAATGAGGTTAATAAGGGTTGCCATGTTATAATCATGTAAAAATTTCTAAAACACAACAAAAGAAACTGCACAATTAGGGGATTTGAAAAAAACAACTTTAAAATCTGTTATGGGGGAACTCAACTTCAATTCTTTCACCACTTCCTCAAATGGTTGCTACTATTGCAAATTCAAATTTACTTTTTTTGTTTGATCTTGTTTTTATTTTTCAATTCAAGGCCCATCAACTTCAAGCATCGAAATTGTCAGGCCCTAAAATGATGACAATTTTTAGATATTGGATTCTAGCTTTGCATTCGTTACCTTGCACGCCCTAAGTGAACAAGTTAGACAAGGAGACATCATACATGACAAAAAAAAACATGCTTCAACAAACATCAAATTCCATGCCAATCAAACCTCACAAGATTTTTCCAAAACCTAATTATTATTGCACCTCGACCCTTCTCTTTTCCTCCAAAAACTTTAAGAGATATTTTTGAACATTGTGGATGTTTTTGCCATGCGATTGTAACATCAATAGGAGGGTTTACAAAATGCGAACTAACGTTTCATGAAAAAATGGTGTGCAAACAAAGAATTAGATGGACAATTTTGTGTGTTGACATGCATGACCAAAAGCTTGGGCATGGAATCAAAAACAAAAAAATTGGTCAAAAAACTATAGAAAAGGAAAAAGAGTAGAAATGAATCCGACAGAACAGTGGTCATTAGCCTTTCTATGTTTATAGGTCTTTAGGCAACTATTGTGATGCTTTCACTTTGTTATGCTCAACAATTGGGCTACCTATAGTGTATTGTATTTCCATCACTAGGCATCTTACAACATGACACCAAGTTTGATGCTAGTACCATAATTATGTTGGAGAAACTATTAAATTCAAAATCTTTTGGCACCACAATGGGCCATTTGGTTCATTGTCAAATCATTTTCCTATTTTTTCAAGGGCGTTAAGCCTTCTTTCAACAGTCTGATGTGATGCCCCTGCCTTCTTAGGATGTTGGGCTATAATCGTTTTTGCATTAATATTTCGTTTCCAGTAGGATGATCACCCTATTATTCTTGATGTGGTGGCACATGTAGAGACTAGTATTTATCCCTTCTAGGTAGCATTACGGGATACCAATGTGATGTTACTTAAGGTTGTTCAATCACATTTCTTGCTTTTCAAAAGTTTGGTGATGCAATCCCATCTTCAAATGCAATCTCCTTTGATAGACCAACTACACAAGTAGGAATTTACTTTGTTTTTAGTAGACATTCCTTCAGATGTTGTGTGAACATGTCTTCGCTCATGTGCAAATCTAGCAATATGCGTTTGGTTATTAGCTCATCTTAACACCCTTTCATTTTGTTTGTTGTCAACCCATTTCTTTATAACTTTACATATTCATCTCAATATACCACATCCTATAGTTGTACATTTTCATGATGTCAATGTGGTCATACCATTGATGATTAAGGTATCCATTTGCTACATTGCCCATGTGGAGTGTGAACCCACATGCACTATAACCCATGATACGTTTTGAAATATCATTGCAACTATTGCATTGGAGAGTGGATCTTGCATACAAAAAAAGGTTTCCGACCTTTTCCCCTACCATATACAGAGATGAGTGGATATTGTGATCATTAGAAACGATTTAAAAACCTTGGTGGATGTTGCCATTGTTGATCCAACTTATACAAATTTGGTACATCATGTTTCAACGACAACAACACATGCAACAATAATTGCTACTCAAAACAATGCACGATTCTACATAAAGTGAATGCCAGGAAATGATTTCATTCCCCTTTCCACTGAGACCTATGGTTGTCCCATTTTCATTTTGACTCCTTTTTTATTTCTTGTGTATATGCCAATATAACTTGCCATCAACAAACCTCCTTGGTACCTTTGATGTTTATATTTTATTATAAGCAACGAATGTCAATAGCCTTCTAATGTGTGCAAGCCATTGCAATTCTTTAGCGAGCTGCCATGCTTAGTCATAGTTCTTCATCTTTTCCACACATACCAACTAATGCACCTCCATCACTAGTTGATTTGTGGCAAAAGGATTCCTTTTTAACATTAGGTCTTCTACTTCATTACTATTTTTTTTATTGTTTTGGTTTTCCTTTCATGTGTTTACATTTGCTTCAACATGCCTTGTACTTTTTGTGGATGGATTTCCATCCTTGTTTATATATATATACATGGTTCTTTTTTACTCGGTTACAATTTGACTACACCACATTAATGATGTACTTTTCACAAATATCACTTTTAGGGCCACACATTGAAACTCCCACTCCTCCTTTTGCTTGTGTCCCAAGATGGATTCTAATTGGTGGATTGCTATTGTTTGGCCAATTACAATGATTGGTTCACATGTGGCATTTAGAATGTTTGATATTTACTATATATGGGTTAGAAAGGGACAAACTAAACACTAAATTTGGATACAATCAATATTGATACCACTTCAAATACTATCATTGAAGTTGCTCTAGCCATGGGACTTCCAACCCCATTGCTTGCAATGTTTTGGTACTTCACATTTCACAATTGTTTGCGCCATCCAAAGAAGTGATTTACAACAATATATACCAACAACATACAAGAACATGTGCTCTAAATATGGCAAGTTCAATTTTTTGCCAAAAAAGGCATGGCAACTTTGGATAGTTCACAACCCTTTTTCTTTGGTCACCAAGTGGTGAAAAGTCACCATAGAAAAACAAACCTTACTAAAATAGACCGTACTTATCCAATTAATATTCAAAATAAGTTGAAAATTGTGAAAGAAGATCAATTGGGGGACTTATTAAATGCTATCAATTTAGAGCAAAACTTGTGGAATTGATAAATGTATCACAATATGATCTAGCATTCCAAAATAGCTCAATCATTTTGCAATAAGAGCCCACAAAATGTCTCCTACTATTGGAGAAATGGTGCTAACAATGATATAGAATAACACTAATCTAGATTTTTAAATCTAGAAGCATGAAATCAAGTGCTCAAGAGCTAAAGGAAATGGTCAAGCAAATGGAGGCTAGCAATTCACCCCCCCAAAAAAAAACACCCAAAAAAACTCAAATCAACTAGGGAATAAAGATACATATTGCAAGTGGTGCATCATCATGGGCATATATATAGCAAGAGATGTTCAATTGGATTAGCTAAACAAGTTTCCCACACTTAAAAAATGAATCGAAAGTTGTTGTGGGTGGTGCAACAAGATCATCTAACTTGAAGTTATTAGCACTTGATTGTGTTTTATAGCAACACTTTAGAAATCCACCATCCAAATGAAATCTATGAATATGGTAGGCAAGCTCTAAATTCCAACCTCTTGGAAGGGTTCAAGGAAATAAAGTCTTCCAAAACAACACAATGCCTAAAAGACCATTGTGAGGAAGAGTTTGTCTTTAAACACTTGAAACCCAATCAAAGCAATTGACCATGTCAATGGACATAAATCATGGCTTGCCCAATAATATTGGGAGCCATTTGATGAATGGTGAAGTGCAACAATAGAATGGAAGATCATTGCAGCAAAAAGAACCATCCATTCAACTATGAATATGGGTGGCCAACAAATTTATCCTCAAACTGCTTCCAAATAGCACCTACTTACATTCCTTATAGAACTATTGGATGAAATATTTATCATTACCCAACAACACTCATAGATTAATTCTAATTACATCATATCAAAACTGGTTTAGGTGTGACAACTATAAAGTCTTATATTTTTTCACTGTATCAAAATAGATTTTATTTAGAATCTACTCTAATGAAATGCAAAGTTGCATTTTCAAATCTATGTCTTTAAATTTTGGTTTTTTTAAAACACCATACTCACAAATGATGAAAATGAAGAGCAAATTTTGAACACTTTGAACCTTAATTTGCATCTCACTTCACTTCAATTGACTCGAATTGAATCAAATTAAAATTGAATTCAATTGAATTTAAACTCAATTTAATTTGAATTTAAACTCAATTTTATTTGAATTAAAAATTAATTCAATTTGAATTCAATTCATTCAATATTTTCATTCACATGGAACTTAATTTCCAATATTTTTTCATCATTTTACTGTCACTGGTAGTTCGTAGCAGCATGGAGCCCAAGTGACTTCTGTATTAAAAAATAGTTGTCACCCCAAAACCAAAGAAAAATCCTCTTAATGGATCTGTTCAATATCAATGGCATAAAGGATGCTCAAAATTAACAATTGACATACACAATCAGACCTAGTAACAGACCCAGATAAATGCAGAGTATTGATTAATCCCCCTAATTGTATGTATTGTTATTTGCAAACAAGAAAAGCTTGGTGGCAACAAATTTAATGAAAATGGTGAAAACTCAGTTGCAAGAACTCCTTGCAACTATTTCAATCAAATTGTAACTGAAAAGGCTTTGAGTCTGGAAGTTACAGAGGAGATGGAGCTTTACAATGTTGAGTAAGGTGTCTTTAGCCCAGCTGCAAGTGACATAGTCACACTTGTCTGACTGCCACCAGTCCAATGTTGCACCCACAAAAGCTTCATCCGTGATCACTATGGCAGCTGAAGCATCCACTTCTACTAGCACCAGACACTACCACCAGCCCATATTTTTTACTTTTCCTCTTGTACTCTGCACCTCCTAATGTCCTTGCTGCCACCACCTCCCACAGCACCAGGACCCAAAGCCCATGTGAAGATATATCACTCCCTTCCATCCCTCAAGCTTCTATTTTGGCCTCAACCCATAAAGAAGCTCTTACCACCACACAGTACAGGACCTGATTGCAAACATTCAACTAGAAAACTTCAGCAAAATGGAAAAACAGGAAAGTACATAAGGAAGACAGCCATCACTGTGATTAATTTTCTCAGGGTTAACAACAAGCTGTCCACAATTGCACACAAACAAACACACAAATCAGTCACAGGCTTCCACAGGCACCACCACCAAACATCATACTGTGGGGGAAAAGCAATGAACAATAGCATTGATCTGCAAACATATAGGGGTCCCCAAAATCACATCATCTTGACACCAAGATGATCCATGCATATCATCAAGACAATCCATTCTTAATCTGGCAGCTGCAGAAGCAGCTTCCCTTACTCCCTGTTAGCAAAAGTTCCAAGCCAAGCAGCTCTTTCAATGGCCAGCAGTGACATTCTTTAACCATATGAGAACTTCCCTCTTCAATAAACTGGTTGCAGTCTAGAATATAATTTGTTCTTTTCAGGAAGAGGCCCCAGAGCTGGAAAATGCACACAGTTGTGTAACCAACAGAGAGCAAACCCGAGATGGATCCAACATAGCATGGAAAGAAATGTTGACAGAATTCCCCACAGGACAAACTTATACAGATCTCCCTCCAAAACTTCTCCAAGAGCCATATGCAGTAAGGAAAGACCCTCTAAACTATTTTCCTCTATAATAGAGTTCAATTACTCTAGGCCTCAAAAGAATGTCAAAGTCAGCAGTAATATACATGAGCATGGAATTTGAAAAACCTGAAGTGTGATGCTCTGCTGCCATCAGTACATGTGGCACAATAATGAACAGAAAGAGACTACAGGATTGAACGCACTCAAGCGCAAAAGCACCCAGCACCTACACCATTACTGGGTTTCCAAGGATATAGAATAGCCAGGCCCATCTGACAAATGCATGCAATAGCCCTACTAGGGGTCATTCCATGTTTGAGTGTTGATTGCTAAGAGCACAAGTTAGCTCATGAAGCAACATGCCTTAGTGGATATCACTGCCATACTAAGTTCTTTCACTGGAGACATAAGGCTCCCTAAATACCGTTGATCCACCAAAGTCCAGAAGCTACACAACAGACTTTTGAGTGTGCCAAATAGCCACCTGAAACCTGTGTAACACTCCATGCATTTACTCAGACAGAGAAAATTTGCACACTTCAAAAATGTTGAACTCCCATGGCAACCTGACATAAGAACTTTCCCAGACTCAGTTGAAGAGGCTCGTGTTTAGCCAATCCCTGCACAAAAATGTCACCAGAGTTCTTGAGCTTCATGTCTTGTATCCTTCTCAACATCAAGACATTCAGCTACTCAGTTTGCCATCCTGGAAGTGAATGACACACAGTTTGCAATCCTATATCTATGACTAATGACAACTACATGGAAGGTCTGCCAATTGTCTTACTTGGAGATATCGTCCAAGTGCTCATCAAAATCCACAACCAATTCCTCCCGATGCTCAGAGATGTAGTCAGTTAGAATACTGTTGGCTGTGGCCTCCTTTAATACCAAATCAGCACTCTGTACACCTCCAGGTCCTGATTGCCGCCAACCTCGCACTGCCTCCCGCACATACAACTGCATTACTCCCCATAACAGTTCCACTCATGAGAAATTGACTCATTGGAAGCAAAAACCAAGCATTGCACCCTTCAAAATGAGTCCTTTTGAGATGACTTGCAGGTGACATTGATTTCATGCTGACATAAGGTACAGCAGGCAAACAACCAAAGTGACAGCCATCCTACAATCATGGTGTCCAACTACAAGAACTACTCCAAGTGGGCATTATTCACAAGATTGCAGAGAAACTCCACAACAACACTTTAAAGGTAACCAGCAAAACCAAAACTAAGAAGAAGGGAATGAGTGTGGTCATGACTTTAGGAGTATCACTCACAAAGTTTCAGACGTCTCATTCATCATGAATAGCAGTGAAGAGCTGCCATGGCTCTTCATTGACTCCATCAGTTCCTGATGGTGGGGTATAGACAATAACTCTCATAAGTATCAAGAAACCCCCATACTCATCATTAAAGGTGATCAGAACCAGGTGAAAAACCTTTCCTTCTAAGTTAGGAAAACTCCAAATAAGGATTAAAGAACAGGGAAGAAGAGATACACCAAAGGGAAAAACTAGCTCAAACTTAAAATATAAAAATAACCTATGAACAGCAGTCACATTCTCTCCCTAGTTCCATGACCATCAACAGTAACATGCATGATAGCAACTTTTCTATCACAACTTACCCACTGACTTCATTAGCTCCCTACTGTGGCTATAGGCCACTGTAACCACTAGCCTGTGTACCAAGTCTCTGTCACAACTCCAGAAGCAACAGGAAGACTCAGCCTTGCACCAAAGATGTGAAGACACAGATGGGGAAAACAAATGACAAAAATGAGGCAAATGAGGAAGAAAGAACAGAATATAGCAGACAAAAGGCAAAAGATCAATGAAGACCAAGTAGGCATCAAAAAGCTCTCAACTTACAAGACTCTGTATGAAATCCTCCAGAGATCTCCAAAAGATGAAATTCCAAAAATAGATCTCTCTTTATTGAGCAAACCTTTTGTATTCTATAAGACTATCTGTAAACAGTAGACTTTATTCTTCAGAAGGACAATAAGACTGATAATCTGAGAAAACTTTAGAACTTCAAAGGCTCAAGAACCTGTAGAATTGACTATTGATAATGTCCAACTTAACAACAATAGAGTGATATTGGAATGAGCATGAGGCATACACATCATGTCAATAACTGCATACTCTGGTTAAGTAAATTTTATCAAAGATATCACACCAAAGACCTCTAGGACTCTGGTTAATGCCTAAATCCAAGAAGTTACAAGAGAAACCATTAGAAGTACAATTTAACTCACAACATTTTAGGATATATGCCGCCACCAAAAGAGTCTTTGTCCAAGTATATAAAACTCTTAAAAGTCCACAAAGTCTGGGACAAAAAGGTCATCCACAAACCTATGAACTTGGAATAATCTTTGAAGCATAGCAGGGCAGGTGCAGATAAGTATTTAATAATCTGCACAATTTCTTGTGTAAACCATTAAACACATATCTGCATCCAGAGTTTCTGTCACATTTCCAGTAGCAATTGGAAGACTTGGTCAGGACTCAAGAGTAGCTAATGAAAAAATTAACAGTATCATGATTCAAGCTGCAATAAGCTTGTGAAGGTAAGCTTTATTTTAATTTACCTTGTTGCTGCACAAACAAGCATCCAAGCCTAAGGCATAGAGAGGCCTACATAGGGGGTAGTGGTTGGGCTTCCATCACCCGGAAAATATCTTTTAAGCAGACCAAGTTGTCAATTCGAAGACGTTTGGCACAGTCAATCTACCCATATCTATGTTTCTTCATTAATGTTGGTAGCTAACCTGAGATTGTAAGAGAAAATTGGGTCTTTGCCTAGTCTCCATGAGTACATAGTCTCATTTTCTCCATCAGTCTTTTCTCTAACACATCAAAATGCTCCATTTTCTTGTGGACAGAATGGTCCTTTGGCATTCATACTGATGGCAAGTTGAGAAAACACAGTGAGGTCATTAGGTGTAATGAGGGTGAAGTGACTGTGAATGGTTCCTACACTAGAGTTAGTTTTTTACAGTCCTCACAGCCATGACTGCCAGACTACAAGGTAAGGAAGATGACCAAAATTTCATTGTGCAAAGCAGTGAGTAGAACCTGCATTGGAGGAAATGCAAGGTCTAAACTAACCTGAACCACTGGCTTCTTGGTGCCCCCCTTCGAAAGTGCACCAAGTTGTCTGTTGTCCAGCTGCCACATATTACACAGGTTCAGAAAACATCCATTGTGCTGTAGCTTCATTATGTCCTTCCGTGGTTCACAAAAAACAGTTATTCTTAATGTCTTTTTTCCCCCTTTTTTCAGTACACCAGTATACCAAGTATGTATTTGGAACAGCTTGAGCAAGATCCGGCACAAAAAAACTTAGAGGCACAGTTGTGACAGGATCTCCTGAAACCCTCCTCCCAAAAAAAATCCCCAACCTAGAACCATAATAATTCAAAAGACAAGGCTACCAAAGATATCCAACTTTTGCATGGTTCTGGATAATCAGGGAGGGAAGTGCATTTTTTACCAGAAGGATGCCTGCTTGGGGGCAGTACCGAGCGATATGGTCACCAATCTTGCGGGCAATGGAGCTCAGCTCATAATCATCAAAGCATTCATTTGCATGGTAATATCCGACAATTGATAAGCCACTCTTGAGTGATGCAAAATACTCATCCACCTGTGGAAAGAAGTACCAGAGTGATGGATCACAGAGGAACCCTACATGACTCCCTAGAGTGTAAAGACATCCACATATCTTTTACTGTTGGAGAGTATCTATCATAACATATCTATGGCATTTGCCAGAGACAATCTCCACAACAACACCTTGGAGGTAACACAACAAATGAGTAGAGTTACAATCTGTGATAGAATAACCTTCGTAGGTAGGAAAAGAGATGGAAAATAAACAAAACCTGAATGAGAGCAAGCTCCAGCATCGGAAGGATGCCCAGATGAGAATGGAAAAAAGGAACAGAGTCGAGAATCTGAATAGTAACGTTCCCTCCCCCACTCTCCTTGCCACCTGAAGATGCGGCGCCAGCAGTGCCTGCTTCTGTTCCCGCTGCTGCTGCTCCAATGACTCGCCCAATTAATACCCCATTCACTGCACTCGTCTTGTGCTTTAGTGCATGAAGCACTAGCTTCACGTACGCCGTCTGTACAATCTCATATTTCGTGCTCCCCACCATCGGAAGACTCCTCCCTCTTCCAACTCTCTCCTCCTAACCCCAATTACCTCCAAAACCCTAACTACCAAAACGCACCCGGCCTCTTCCTGCTCCTCCTCTTCTCAATCCTCCTCCTCTTCTTCTTTCCCACGCTCACTCTCGTCAGATCCTCTCTCTCCCCTCCCCAGAGCCTACAACCACCTATCCTCCTTCAGCTTGCAAATACGAGCTTCACGGAAAGATGCTTCAGACGAACCCGGAAAAAATACCCAAAAAAATTCCCAAAAAAATTGACAATTTTTTTTTTCAAATCATTTTTTATCTCTTGTTCCTCCAACCTCTTTGTGATCCGTTGCAAGACGAACTTGAAAATCCTTTCTACTCGCGTCGGAGTCGCTCGCAATCCCCCTGCTCGAGAGATCGCGAAGAGCGAAGGGAGACGACGATGACAAAACCCTAGCGCCACAAGATGCTCCTCCCCCCTCAACCCCAACGTGCTCAGACCAGGTCCCAAACGAGGTCCCGAAATCTCCATGTTCTAGATTGAACCCCCCCCAAACCCCAACGTGCTCAGACCAGGTCTGAAACGAGGTCTTGATCGCTTTCTCTATTTTCTTTTTTCTTTTCAAGCTCCTCCCCCTTCCAACCCAACCTGCTCAGACTATGTCCCAAACGAGGTCCCGGTCCCAAATGGGCCCACCCTAGGGCATTACCCTACACGTAAAGCACTGGAACAAAATAGTGGATGTGGAGGGCACTGTATATCCATCAATTTCACTCCTAGAAATTGGGAGGGATCTTATGCCTACTACTCAAGGAGTGGAGGGAAATGATGCCTACTTGTAGGTGTAGGAACCCTCCCACTATTGAGGAGTAGGCATAAGAACCCTCCTATTCATGCACATCGTGATCTACATCGGTTTGGTTCATGATAAATTTTGCATCATGCTTTATGTGGACGTTCCCAAAATGTGGGGCTAGACTCAGCTATCACCTCATCCTAGGCCCTTTATTTTGAGAATGGCCCCACCCTAGAGCTTTACCCTACACTTAATTAACACCTACCCCTTAGAAGGAGGCGGGATCCTTTCTTTAAGAACCCCTCCCACCCCTCCTCTTGTGTGGGAGGGGTATTTAAGAATAGAAGGTGCCCTAAATGCACTAGAAGTTTTCTCCCATTCCTTTTGAAACTAGAAAGAAAAGCTTTAAAGGTCAAGACTCATATAACCTAATAACTGTAGCAATCAATAAGGGTAGCAATCAAAACCCTTCAAATGTTGTGATATGCATAAACATGAAATCAAAATTGGTAATATGTATAACTTGCATTCCATGTGAAAGCTTGTAGTTAAATTACAATAATTTTGGTTTTGTAAACATTACCCACAACCATGTTCATAATAATAAACTTGGGCAAACTCACATGATGAATTTGGTAGATGAACATATATATATCGCATGATGTGAAATGGTATAAGGTAAAGAGGCACATCACCAAACACAAGTCAATCATTGAGCATCCATCTAGTGCGACAATGGACCTATGTTAAAATAAAACAATTTTTATGGGCGTTCGCCTTTTAGTCTATCACCAAACATTTGGTTCAAAATAATTTTGTTCTAAGTTTTTCATAGTGTTAATTACCCATTAAATTTTGATGTTCAATATTAGGGATTTTGGTGGCCATGTTTGTAAAAAGTTTGAATAAATTTACAAGGGACCTGTTTGATGATGGGTGATTAGTTGAATTTCATTAGAGAAAGGGGGAAACATGAAATCTTTTCAATGTTTGGTTATAGGGAAAAATTGGGCCAATTTTGCAAGGGCCCCATGTTTGGTGTGGAAATAAAAGCTTGGTCATAAACAATTGGATTAAACAATACAAGGAGAAGAAGTTTGGTGATGGGGTTGACAAGTCATGCTAAATAGCACACAAGTGACCATATACAAGGATTAAGGTTTACAAGAATCCAAGGGATATTCAAATCCCTTACATAAATCGAGGAAGCCCTTATAATTTCCCCCCAATTTTGTGCACATCCCATTCTCGCCAAAAACTACAACCACCAAATTCACAAAGCAATGCTTCAAATTTGCATACATAATTCATTCTTACAAAACTCAAATAGTATGTCAAAGCTTCCAATTTGTCAAAGAGCTAGCCTCAAGTCATTCATAAAGGTTTTGAAAGCATATGGGCTAGACCAATAAAGGCTAAGAAACATAAAAGGATTAGAGAATTTTAAATCAAAAACATAAGTCCTAGTAGATCAAGAAGAATAAACTCTGTAACTTAAAATAGACAAAGAAAAGCTTTTAAAGCTAGATCAAGAAGCTACACACACTAGGCTAGCCAAAGTGGAGCTACAAGAACATGATGATCAACAATCAAATCCTAATGTTGTCAAATAAGAAAGAGAAAACCAAGATTCAAGGGTGGATGTAAGGGGGCATCTAAAAAGGATTATAATAGATGAATTTTACAATCAGAAATTCAAAAGTTTTTGTACTATCAATGGATACAAAGTTTTGTAATTCCTAGGTATGGTATAGGTAGCCATAAGAAAGGTAGATTTCTTCAAGCTTTAAGAAATAGTAGTTTGTTATATAGACCTACTACTTGTAGAAAGACAACTAATCAAAATTTAGTATGGTTAAATTTTGAGGAGTTCTATGCATGATCACAAGTTCCAAACAACTAAAGGCACATGCATTTCACACTTACCATGATCTTTCACATTTTCTTCAAAGTTAATCAAAATACAAAAGATTCAAGTTTGTACCAATGTTGGCTAGCTTTTAGATTTTAGTAAAACCATTAGGTTTGCTTCTAGATTTTTTTTTTGAAATTTTAGAATGGATGGTTCTAGTTTTAAGGAATATGCTTAAAAATTAAAACCCGTGGATTCCATATCTAAATTCATTTTTTGATAATGATAATTATAAGTTTGACAAGTTTTCATTTTTTCAAAACCCCTTGTCCAATTCAGAGGCAAGTTTGGGTGTGAGAAATTAGGGAAATACTTCATACTTGGTTCATGTTTGTAATCTAAATTACATCTCCCACATTGCTGAAATGGTTGTATAATTCTAAAATCCATGTTTTCTTTGCCCAATAATCAAAACAACACCCATGTTGGCATTTAACAACATCACCCCACCATTGCCACTACCCAGTTCATTACAACATCCATGTTGACACTTAACAACATCACTTTTGGGTGTCTTTTCGCCACAAAAAGAATTTAATCCAACTAGACAGGAGGAACCTAGAATAATGAATGTTGAGATCTTATAACTAAAAGTTTATTATTGTCATGCAACAATACACCTAGGATAGTAATACACCTAGGTTAGACTAGGACCTTAACCCCTATGATTAAACCTATGACTTAGATCCGACCAAAAATTAATAAAACCCACAGGTCAGATCCAAGGCCGGTTCATGTTAGAGGTGTGTTTTGTCAAGCCGGGTTTAGGTCCGGTTCTTGAATAATCTTTCTAGACCAAGTTGGGTCAAGGGGTGGTTCTTGCTTGAGGTTGAATCATCAAGTTTAGATCTTAGAACTTGATCCAGATCTGAGCCTAGACTTAATCCAAAAACACATTCTCGGCCAACGTTGGTTTGTACCTCTTGTAAGGTCAAACCAAACACCCCCAATTTTTTGGAAGTTAGGGCCCAAAGGCTTTAAATTGTGATGTTGTTGAATGTGCCTTGTAAAAGGCAAAGTGGATTGGATGACTGGCCTAGGCAGGACAAAGATAATGTCCCACCCTTTTTGGATCACAAAAACTAGCAACAAAACAACGAAGAGTCGACATATCCAATCCTATCAACATTAAAAGCAAATGGAGCACCCAAGCAATGGAGGAGGCCATGGATGCAGTTGAGAGAGGAACAACTTCATGAAGGAAGGCAAGTAGGCATTGGAACATACCATTATCAATGTTTAATCATTTGTATGGACTAACATGCGTATTAATAGTAAAAGAAAATTAGGTGGTGGTTTCTTGGGTTTTGACTATGCAGGATGTTGGGCTATCAATAAGCCTGTAATAATTGAAGATGAAAGTGGTAGAACTTACCCAAACAAGGCCAACACCTTTCTAAGGAGGAATACCAAGGATGTCTCGGTGGTACTAATTTAAGTGCAGACATTTAAACATAAAATTCGTCAAGTTGAAGGACTGGATATCAGTAAAGTTCAAGGAGCAACAATCCAACCATGCAAGCCTTTCTACCAAAACATGTAATCCCTATACAAAAAGCATAATTATACTCTAGAATGTATTTGGAACTTTGATGAAACATGCATCCAAGTACGAAGATAAGCAAGAGCTAAGGTTTTGGTAGGATGAGGTTTTTAGTAAGTGTATAACACCATTCCCAAATCCAAGGAATGGTTGACTATTAACTATGTTGTTAATGCAATTGGGACAACATTGCCGTGGTTTTACATTTTCAAAGGAAAAAAGATACAAAATGGCTACATTCAACTTTGCAAACCAAGGACCTATATGGTTATGTAATCAAAAGCATGCATGATTACATTTCTTTTCAAAAAAATCCTCTTTCTCTTCTATAAATCAATACCAAGTGGTATCTTTTTAACAAATAAACATATGTTCATCTTCGATGGCCATGGATCCCATGTCACCCTTGAAGCAATTGAGCAAACACAACCATTCGAATTAGATATGGTTACCTTACCTTCACATACATCCCATGCAATGTAGCCTTTGGACATAACTTGCTTCAAACCTTTTGAGAATGCTTTCAGAAATGAAAGAACCAAAGTAATGATCAATAGGAACTAAATTGAACCAAACAAGATAGTTTTGGCAGGATGGGTGAACAAAGCATTAGACCAAACACTATATATATATATATATATATATATATATATATATATATCATCTCAAGGTTCGAAAGTACATGGAATTGGTTGTTGGACCCTAAATCAATGGATGAGAAAGCAAAACATAGTAGTTTATATATATTAATGAATTAGATTAAATAAGGACAAGATGATGATTATCAATCAAATCGAGAGGAGGATGGGGAGATGGAATGGGTAGAATAAAATGTAATAGAAGAGTTGATCAATGTAGCTTCAACAACATAACCTACAACTCATGAGTCTATGCTTAATAATGTGGCTCAAAATCAACCTTAGGTATTATGTGGACATGCTTGTAGTTTCTATAATCATTAACCTTTAATATGTCTTTTTTATAAAAAAATTGGTTGAAACCTTCGAATAGTCTTAAGCAGATGTGGGAGTAGAATGCAAAATCCCCATAAATTTAAGAAGCATTAGTAGGCGACACATGTCCAATTAAAGGAAAGAAAGGTGTTTTTGATGATGATGAATTGGAATACAGTGATCATCAAATAATTGAAACCAATGTGTTAAATTCAAATTTGCATGATTTTGATGCAAACCACACATAAATTAACATACATGTAGGCCATTTCTAGGTCGTATATGATGATCCAAACTCAATGCCTTGGTTATTATTGGATAGACAAAGTGCAATTGCATTCCTTCAAGGCCACTTGTTGTCATTAGTTTAAATAGGTAATAGGGGTGAAATTCTCCAAGGTCTTATTAAGAACATGTGATTTCAAGCTAATTGGCATTGTAAACTTCAACAAAGTCAATGTTTTTTCATATCCTATGCCAATTGAAAGAACAACATTAGTAAACTGCTTCAAAATATAATCAAAATTTGATCAAATTTGGGTAATGTACAAGATGCCAATTTTGAAGTCCAAAGCATGAAACAAATTGCAATATGAGATGGTGGAAATATAATTTGGTTTTTTTTGGTAACTAAGGAGATTGGAATTATGTACTTGGCTAATAAAACTATAGACTTTCAAGACCTTTTGGAAGTGTTGGACCTCTAGATATTTCACATAAAGTGTTTTCATTCCAATTGAAAGGGGACATGAATGCCAAGGTTAACTAATGATTGTTGGGAGTTGGACCCTACATCTACCTTCTTGAATTGATTCTATGGAGTTTTTTTCTTGGGTTTGCTTATTGTGTGGAACAAACAGAAAGAAAGGTGGAAAGCCACATTGGGACATAGATGATTTCAAACTTGATTCTTGTAACCCTAATTGGGATCTTGAATTTCACCAAAAAAACAATAATAACAATATTTTTTTGCAGCTTCTTTTTAAAAAATTCATGGGTTGTTGATGGTTGGTTGATTGGTTATAAATATTTTTTTCAAAGTCAAAATTGTAAATGAAATGGACATGGAGTTTGAAATGTAGATGAGATGGAGATGCAAATGCAATTAGAGATGGAGATTGGAAATGATCGTCCATTTCCTACAAGAGGAAGTCACAAAAAACAAACTCTCACATATGTTTGGAACATGATTTTTTCCCATAATTAGGTAAATGAAGAATTAGTTTCCAAATATTTTCTTTTTCCACCACTTGAGTTGTGCAAATTCACTAGACCCATGAAGAAAAAAATAGTTTCCTTTGGTTGTGCAATTGGTGAAACCCCTTTGCGCCAAAATTTGAAATATTAAAAATATATATATATTTGTGAAGGAAAAATAGAAGATGTTGCTTGTGAACTTTTGATGTTTATTCAAAGTTGTTAAGGTTAAACTAATGTAATTTTCTTTTTTCATTCATGAAGAGAATTTTTTTTTTTTCCAATATGTGTTTTTATTTGATTTAGTGATCTAATGAGAAATTGCATCAAACATCTCATGGCTGATGTTTTTGCTTTGTGGTGGGATTTCTAGCTTTTTAACATATTTGGGTGTGTGTTTCAAATGTTTTATTCCTAGTTTCAAAATCCACATCCTATTGTAGAATTTATTTGTTGTTGTGAAAAAACAATGGAAGTGGGATCAAAAACAACCCTATGAACTTTTGCTTGGAACAAAAAACAAGTGTATGTAGATTGATCTAAGAAAGAATGCCATGTAATAGAACTCTTTAAAGCTTAATAAGAATGTAGTTTTGAAAAATTGATCATGGTTTTTGAAACTTAAAATGATGATCCACATCAACAACATTGGAACAAAAAACTTTGAACTTTTATGGGTTTTGAAACAAAACCATGGATTAGAAACAATGGAAGAAGATTTTGAATGTTGAGAGGTCTAAGACAACATAAAAGAAAAGAGGAGGAACAAATATAGTTTGAGAAAGAAAAAAGGAAATGGGATTGGAGCAAATTTCCTTATGAGTTGTGGAAATTGTATTTGTAATCTTTGTGGTGGTGTTTTTATTAATGGAGGCTGACATGAATTACTTGGAAAGAGTTAATTTTCCTTTATATGTTTATGATATTATATAACAATTTCATGGTGTTTGTTTATGGTTGATGAAACAAACTAAACTTGTTTGTAGTTGGGGGGGGGGTGGGGTTCTAGGGACTTTATTTGATTTAGTGGCAATGGTTGAAAAAAAGACAAATGAATTGATTAAGCCAGACTTTGGAAAAGATAAAGGATGATGGGTGTGCCTTTTGGACCTAACAATAATAATAATGATTTTCAACCCCTATTTTTTACATTTGTGTTTGTTGAAAAGATTGATACATTGTTGTTGGTAAGTTTTAAAAAATTGTTTTGTTGTAATTCATTTTGTAGTTAATCATTCAAAATGAAGTGTAAGGCATCAGTAGTGAGACAAAATGTTTTAACAATTGTTTAACATGTTTCCTTTGTAATAATGAATCGAAGGTGATATAAGTGATCTTCATCTTTGCCTTGATAAGTTGTTGGTTTTGATTTTATTTTTAGTGTTTTGTTCTCAAATTGGAACTAATACATAATGTTTTGCCAATATGTTTTTGTATAGTCAATAAAAGGGTTCATTGTAAATTTCAACATTATTTAAGGCATGACTTGACCATCAAGTTGTGTATAGCCAAAAAGGAAGGCCATGAATCACATTTTATGTTCTCAAGAATGTGGGAGAGTGTGAGGGAATGAACCTTCACACTCCCAAGTGAGCTCCCACTTTGGGAGTTGGAGTTTTGATAGACTCTTGAATTTTCAAAGAGTGATTGTAGGGGCCAAAATTCATTGGATTGAAAAGTTTTTTACATCATTGGTAGCTTCTGGAACGTAGACGTCCAAAATGGGTTTGCATGACCCATTTGGGTAATTAAAACACAAGTTATGGCCAAAAGAAGGGCTAGGAGTCAAATTGCCAATTTGACTATTGACCACTAAAAGTCGAGAATCGCCTTGACTTCCTTTTGTGCAGGTGGCATGCCACATACCGTTGGAAAGTTCTTGACCAAGGCTACAGCTTTGCTTTAGATCTCACCCAATCAAAGGTCTGAATACAAAATTATAAGCCTCCAAAGTTGTGGGAGTCCCAATTTTTCGGGAGTCATTTGGGAGTCTCAAGAAAAAATGACATTTGGGTGCTCATCCCATGGTCAGGCATAGAGTATACTATAAGGGGGAAGGTGGTGGCTTTTCCCAAGTTCGGGCCGTGGTGAATTTTATAAGTCCGTGTTTGCCCTTGGCTCGTCTGTGCATCAAAAGCGCTCTGACTCTACACTAACCAACTTGTTGTTTGGTTTGTGTAGGTTTGTATAAATAATTAAACAGCTTGTTGCTCATCCTAGTCCCATCCCAGAGCCTTAGCACGCCTTTCTACCCCTGAAGTGCTACAAGCCAAAGAACGCTCCCCAACTCCTTTTCCTTCTATTGTTTTCACCTTTGGATATGTAATTAAGTCCATCAAGGAGCTTGGGAATGCATTATTGTGAGTGTTTAAGTGCAATGATTATGAGCCTCACAAATGTCACTAATGACAAAAAAAACTACAAAAGCAATTGATGTTGTATTATATCATAGGAAGAATTTTTGGAATTGGTGTGTTGTTAATGGCATGTCCAATGAATGATGTTGTGACATGTTGTTTAGATTGTTACACCTTGTGATAAGGCAATTTCTTGGGTCCAATGGAAAATATATATTCAAAACTTGACATTCATTATCTAAACATATGTGATTTAACATTTTCTTGAAATGTTTATATGAAATAACATTTCAAACAATCAACTTACCAAGGAATGAAAATAACTTTCACATCAAAATAATGTGTTGCATACTATAAATATTTTTCTAAAAATGAATTCAAGTCTTCAATCGCCTTTGGACGTAAAACTTGCAATCGTGATTCAAAAAACATATAGTCATGATTCAATAAACATGAAAGTGGAATTATAGGTTAACTATATACATCCATATACACATATACATACAAGGATAATTTAGCAATAGAAGTTAGAACGAAACATGTGCCCATTGACGCACCCCCGAATTCTTTGATAAACTTAACTATGAGTCCAAATGTGTAAACAATGGAAGGATAAGAAGCTAGGGTAAACTCTTTGACTCGTAGCATTTCGGGGGTAAAAGGGCATGTTGGAGTTCTGGGATGGGGACTAAAAAAAAGGATGGGGACTAAGAAGTTGGTTAGTGCGTAGTTGGAGCACTTTTGGTGCACGAACGAACTATGAGCAAACATGGACTCACAAGATTCATCATGGCCTAAACTTGGGGGAAGTTAACACCTTCCCCCTTATAGTATTCTCTATGTGTGGTCATAGGGCCTACACCCAAATGTTATTTTGTTTTGGGAGTCCTAGGAATCCTAAAAATTTTGAAATTCGTATTTTCGCGACTTTGGAGGTTCATAATTTCTTGTGTAAACTTCTAATTGAGGTGAGGTCTAAATCAAAGTCACATCCCTCATTGAGAGCTTTTCAAAAATATGTGACACATCACCTACATGTAAATAAATTAAGGCAATTCCCGACTTTTAATGGTCGGAAGTCAAATTGGCAGTTTGATTCCCGACCTTTCTTTTGGCCATAACTTATGTTTTAAATACCCAAATGGGTCATGCAAGCCCATTTTAGACATTTTCGTTCCAAGAGATTTCCAATGATATGATGAAATCTTCAATTTAATGAATTGTGACCCTTGCAATCGTCATCTGAAAATTCGGGAGTGTATTGGGACTCCAACCCTGAAAGGTGGGATTTCACTTGGGAGTGTGGGGGTTCATTCCCTCACACTCTTTTACATTTCCGAGAGCGTAAATTCTGACTTCCAGGCTTCACTCTTGGCCCACACCTTTGTAAACATTTGCCTTGGTCGCAAGCCCAAAGCCAAAGTTGCAACACCCACATTCATGTTCATGCTTAGTTACATGAAAAAACAACATATAACCATTTTTTATGAGCTATTTATTATAATTTTGTGATAAATTGGACATGTTCACCACATTTTTAAAATAATAATTTTAAATCACTATATTTTTACGATTGGTTTTAGTGGGCCACAAAAAAAAAAGAATTAAAAAAATTTATAGTTTCACATATGGCATATAGCTAACTAAAACAAATCATCTTGTGGATGGTTATGAATTTGGCTATATGAAAAATTGAAAAAAAAATCTTAATTCAATTTATAATATAGATTTTTTTTTTAGGTGCCTCCTTTGCGTACAAATAAAGAGATAAAAGTAATAAATTGTTAGGAAAAATTTAAATAATATGAAAATATATTCAAAGAGTTAATAATAAATTTAAAAAATAATTTTTTTGTGTTTGTGTAAGTTATAAATTTTTTTGGGGGGAGAAAAAAAATTGTATTTATATTAGACTTTTGTGTGTATGTGTCTTTTGTATGTATAAGTGGATTGGTTATAAAATAGATTTTATGTTTTGTGTACTTGGTTTACTTGCAAATAAATAGCTAGATAATAAATAATAAATAAATATAAAAATATTTAAAATAAATACTACATATGGTAAATAAATTTTAAAAAATTGATTTTTTATAATCCACATATATGTTTTTTAAGGAAGTATAAAATTGATTTATGTAAACAAAAAAAACACACAAACCATTGTATGTTGTTGTGTTTTGTGTATGTGTGTTTTGTAGTTTTGTATGAATTTATTGTTTGTTTTATTTAATGGTATTTAAATTATTTTTTTGCACAATGTGCCAATTATCATGACCTAGCCTTTCTTATTCAAAAGAATAGATGAAATAGATTAAACAAAAGATGTTTTCTCTTTGAAAGAAACAAGAGGAAAAAGATGGGTGCAAGCAAGGTTTGCAACATGCTTTTGAAAACTTTTAAATAGAAATCAAATGTGGGTTCAATAGTATATATATATAGCAATAATAGTACATGAGCTTGTTGTTGTTTTATGTTTGGGAAAAATGAAAGAAAAAAGATGTTTAAGTTGGAGAAAGCTTTAAATAAAAGCTTGGAAGAGAATTTGTTGCTTCAATTCTTCACTTCTATTTCTTGAAATGTTTTTTAGTTTGGCTATGTGAGGGATTTTTTTGTGGCAATGTGGTGAAAATCAATAATTTTCATTTGTGTTGCGTGAAGATCTAACATCAACATGATGAAGGTTTTGCACAAGGATTTTTTTTGTTGATGGAGATTTTGGAAATGGTTATATGGAAGAGGTGCATAATAGCAATTTTTTTTATGGTATCAACTTTTCTTGCATTTGGGAAGTGAAATTAGAAATTCTTGTTGCCTAATCATTGTTCCTTACTTTCTTTTGTGAAATAACATCCTTATGTTTAACTTGATGCTTTTCTTTTTCAATCTCTTTGATATTGATCTTGAAAAAGCTTGTGAAATCATTTTGTAAAATTGTGTCATCATAAGCATTTCAATATATCCTTGTTGAATCATCTTTTCATTTATTTTGTTGGACTATCAATTTTTTATATTTGCAATATAATATTTGAAATGCTCTATCTCTACAATCTAATATATGAAATTCTCCATATTTACAATATTCTATCTCATGCAATATCCCATGCAATTTGAGAATTTCAAATAAAAGAGATGATGATGATTGCTTTTGGGATCATTGGGCCAAAAAAATGTTTTGTTTTAAAATAATGAATGAATTGTTTTATGTGTTATTTGATGAGTGGGAGTGAATAAGTACAATAACAACAAGAAGAGGGGATGATAGTGAAGGTGTGTGAATGGGTGTGAGGTCATGAGTCCACTACCTCCATACCACCTAGAGTGTTTCCAGGTCTATCATTCATTTGGTAAAAACCTTGTAACATGTGACACTCAAGGTTATAGACACAAAAGAAGTGGTTGGTTCCTCTAGTTTTGCCAAATCCAAGTTCTTCTTACATGTACATACAAAACCTTTTCAAAATTTGTTCAAGATTGTGGTTTAAGGTTTGAAACTAATTAAACCATGGCCCCCCAATGATGTAGAATTTGTGAACTTTTTGTTCATATTTGCATATCATAAAAATATTAGGGGTTGTGATATTTATATCCAAAAGACCCATTGGTTAGATGAAGCATTTTCATTTCATTGGTGTCTATGATTTGTTTAGTTTGAAAGGTTTCATGGGGGGTGAAGTTGATGAAGGTCATAGTCATCCTTAAGGATTGGTGAAAAAAAAAATTGACAAATTTTTTCTCATGCATCAAGGGTACAAAAAAAAATAGAAGAGGAAGTGGGAGATGGTAAAACAAATTATTACCATTGCCATCACTATCTCCTTTAAGTGTTGTATTTCCAAAAGAGAAAAATGGAAAATGCTTAAAATATTCAAACTTACTTATGTTCATTTTTTCTCACCTCGTTCATGCACTTGCTTTGAGTTCAAGCTTTCCTTTTGGAAACAAACTCACATCTTTCCCAAAGAAAGCACAAACCCCAAAAATCACTTTACCTCCACCATGTTGTGTAGATTAATCATCAAGAAATTCAAACTTGAAAAGAGGAACACAAACCCCAAAAAATCACTATAATTTTAGTTTGGATCATGTTGTGTAAATTGATTTTAAAAAATGAAAAATTGAAAAAGGTAATAATTATAAAAAATAGATTCAACAAAAGGAATGATTTTTGAAAAATATAAATTGAATTGCCTTGCATTCTAGATTAGATATGTTTTTACATTGTGATATTTGAAAACAAATCCAAAATTATTCAAGATTCAAATGAATCCGTCCAAAATTTACATTTGGAATCTACACGAGGATGACCATACAAAGGATTTTGACAAATCTTTCATATATGATCAATTCCTTGTTTATTTCATCACTAGATTTATTTGACCAAGATGGGGATTTTTCTAATCCTCCAATGAAATATATTGCTCAAATTAGTTCTTATCGTCAAAATTGAACGCTTGACCAAAAGCTTAAAATTTTAAATGAATGTTGGTATAAAAGATGGATAATAAATGTATTTCAATAATAGGAGGAAAATTAATGAATAAGGTGGAGGACAAACTTATGCATGACTTTTCGATGAATGTAAAATGGATGGATAATATTGTATTATAGGCTTTTGAATAAAGGTTTTGTTGAAACGAAGAATTCAACACAAAATGTATGATGATATGGTGATGTTATTATGTAGTGTAAAGCTTCAGGATGAATGTGCTTTTGAAATTGGGAGCATGGCATGACGTCTCACAAAATGTCTATGCTTTGAATTTAAAGAATGCTTCCATTAGAAGACCCTATTAATCAAAGTTCACTTGGAGGAAATGTTTTTTTTTAAACCAAAGAAAATTGCATGTTTTCAACTATGTTCTAACTCCATATTTGTTAATATTTACAAAAGATTCCACGTGATTTCCAAGTAAATTGATATGCCAATTGATTAGGTAGACAAATAAAGAAACCTTCAACTAAGGGGCCAACCTTGAAATATTCTTAGTATTAACAAACTTCTTAGTTGATTTATAGTAATAGTTCAATTAAAGATATGACATCATGAAACATCATGTAATTGTTGAATGACGTGCTTACATCACAAATTGTTTATTTTGGGTATTTTGGTAGTCATGTTTTAAAGATGGATGAAAAAGTTTAGGTTAGATGAATGAAACATTGTGCACATTTGCAACTTGGCATCGAAATAAATTGTTTAAAAAACCTTTTTTTAGGCTACCCATTACATAGGTATATATATTAGGTTACCTAGTTTATATACCTAGATAACCTACCTATATATATACCTAACCTAGGTATGTAGGTCTCTTTGGACTTTCAATACTACCATTCATTCATTCATTCACTTATCTACAACTTGATCCACAAACCCAGGTCAAATGTTGGGCATGACTTGAACAAGTCTGCTGGTTGAGCAGACCCCGCAAGAACTTGGGGTTGTTGCTTTTGCGGGTCCATGACTCATGGGGTCCAAAACTCACCCCCCATGTGGTACCACATTTTCAAGGTCAAGAGTCGTCAACTGTGGACCATGGAAGTCAATAATAGTGAACTCCTCGTCGGGACTTTGAATGGATGAAGTTGGGACTTTGAATGGATGAAACCTTGCAAAACTTTATTAATAAACACGCCATAAATTTGGAAAAAAATGTACAAAGGAATATAAGAAAGAGGAAAAAAAGGGAGACACAAATCCCCATGTCAACAACAACACTCGATTTATAAGTAGCTATGGTTTTTCAACTTTTCCAATCAAAATTACACCAAAATTGATGATTTCATCGACAAGGTGTTGAAGGAAAAAAAAAAGGGAGAGGCCCCTTCACTCAATGACACACGACTTCTCATCGGTTGCATGAAAATTGGAGTTGTGTTTTTTTTTTTGGGTTTGTTTTGGAAATGCCCACAAAACAAATGTGGAGGAAAAAAATTATGTTGGAACATCATTAGGTACTTTGAATGCAAATATGAGTTTGATAAGTGTAGGGTAAAGCCCCACGGTAGGGGCATCCTCAAAACAAGTGGCTTAGGATGAGGGGGTAGTAGCCCCCATCTCGCATGTCGTTTTGAGAATGTGTGTAAATGGTGGGTTCTATCCATAATAAAACACAAGGTGAAAGTTTTCATGAACCTAAACTTTAGTAGATCATAATGGGTAAGAAAAGGAGAGTTGTTATGCTTGTTTTTTTTAAAGAGTGGTAGGCATAAGTTGTAAGGGAGGTTTTAATAAAAACGTTTGATTTTTTTTATTTTTATTTTTTGGTGAAGAGATGTTCTTGGAACTTGATTATTATTTATGTAATTGTATTAGGATGAAGTTTGATTATTTATCTAGTGGTTGGATTTCATAATTTAATTATGTTTTGATCATAATATCAATTAATGTGCATTAATAATTATCATGAGCCAATGATAATTTAATGAATGGATAAATGAGGATTTGAGGAAAAAAAAAACACATATGCAATCACAAAAAGAAGAAGCATGCAATGTTTTTGTACCCCTTGCAATTGCAATTAGGAACCTTGGCTGATTTAACATCTTCCTTTCAACAAATGTCTATTGAATAAATAATTAAAATTGAAGATTCCTTGTCAAAATGTATTATTTTAAACATTTAAAAATATTATTTATTCACCTTATATTTTTTCTCTTGGAAAAAAAATAAAAAATTCAACATTTTTACAAATAATATAATTAGTGTCACAAATTGCCAAGTTACTATGGTGTACACAATCTAGGGTCAGTTTTCACATTAAGATTTTTTTAAAAAAAAAGAAAACCTATTCCTTTTGCAACATTGGAATTATTCTGTTTTTTACCACATCTTAGAATAATTTAATAATTTTGTCATATGAAAAAATTGTAATAAAGGGGTAGCTTAAACACATGTTTACAAAATAATTAATTCAAGTGGTGACGGTAATATTGGAGTTGTTTTTTTATCAACACCATAGTCACAATTCATGGGAGTTATATCATGTTTTCAATACATTGTGCACCAATTTGTATTTTTGCTTTTCTTTACTTAAATTTGAATTGAATTGAATTCAATATGAGTCCAATCAAATTAAAAATTTGATTCAATGAAATTGAATTTAGTCTCTTCTCTATTGTTAAAATGAAATTGGAAGAAAAAAATCAGATTAAAATTGCACAAATTTTGCCTTGTGATTTGATGGAGATGCCAAAAAAGCAGCTGCATTGGCTCCCTTGTTGTCTCATTATTTTCTTTTAAACACTCTTTCATGGTCTAATTATTGTTCTTTTTAATATTTATGTAAATGTAGGTTTAATTTGCTCATAATTAGCCTAAAGATGGCTTTCATTTTGGACATGTGTTTATCATTTTGCTTTTAGTTGGGAAAAATCCCTTGCAATTTTTTAAAAACCTAAAAAGATATTACATGCGAACCAAACTAAACTATATGATATATGTTTTTGTGATACACAATGTGAGCAAATATCACACAAAAATTGTTGAATACAATCAATGGATTAATTTTTTAAAAACAATTTTTGTGATGTAGCTAAGGTTGTGATTAGTGATATTTGTGCTCATTGGCTAGCATCCCAAGAGGGATTTAGCCATAACTAGAGTCAAGATTTTAGAACATGTCTGAATAGGTTAAAAATTAGTTTAAAAATGCTTTCAAACTAAAATCAGAGTTCAAATTTGGCAAAAGTTTTTTCAAATATTTTTTTCCTTAAAATTTGGTCATTTTTTCAGGAGAAAAGGAATATTATAAGTTACTATTTCTTTTAATTTATCACATTGTGATGAAATTTCACAAAAAAACTAAATGCCAACAATGATCAATTTTGTTTTTTCAAATTTTTAATGTTGCATTATATTCGAGCATCCAAAGAGATTTAGCATTAAATGGCAACAAGTTTATAGAACTTAGCCAAGAAGTTAAAAAAGCTAGTATAAAAAAAATGACCACCACCTCTTAAATCCAAATAGAACCGTGTCGGCAAATTCTCAATTTTGATTTTCAGAATTTGACAAATTTTCCCAAAAGATAGACAATATGGGGCAAAATATTCCATTACTATTATTATTATTATTATTATGATTATTATTTCTCATTTGTGTGAACTTTGGCTCAAAAGGGTTCATAAATCCCTAAATTTGGATATATAAATTATGAATGTAAAAGAAATCTGAGCATTCTTCTACATTGTTGGCTATGCAGTTGAACACCAGGTAAAAATTTTACAATTTTCCTGAATTGTTTTTGAAACACAAGGATTGAAAAAATTCACTTGCTTTTAAAAAAGTTGAAAAAAAATTTAAAAATTCTAAAGATTTTCAACAAGTGACAATATTTCACCCATTAAAAAAAATTGCCAGAATCTGATGGTGGTTCACAACTTGAACAAAATTGAGCATTGACGAAGCATCATCTGTGGCTGACTTAGAGAGAGAGAGAGAGAGGCCTGAGAATACCCAAATTTGACTAGATTTTCACATGGTTTTCACAAGGGATAGGTAATTTGAAAGATTGTTGGTTGCACTACTTCATTTGACCTGTCCAAAACTAAACTGTGACTACAATATGAATGTTTTATTTAATACCTTTTCAGGTTTGGCATTAATTCGTCGAAAAAATTAATATAATTTGAAGATTCTGGTTTGGCGCTCAAGTTTTTGGTTTTGAAAATTTCAAAATGTAATGATTAAGTTTAACAATATTATACATGTGTTTAAATCAAACTTTCGTAGTGTTTTTGGTTAAACTGATGAAAGGTTTCATTACTTTGTTGAATTGGTTGTGAGTTCAAATCTGGTCACCTTGGTTGAATTTTTGAGGTTTTAGACTTTCAATATTTTTTTAAAAGAAAATTCGACAAAAGTCAAAATAATATAATTTGTGCTGAACCTGAAAATGGACTATGATATTAGGCTAAAGTGTTGGAACTTGGATAGCTTGAGCTGACCATCAACTACAATTATGTTAGATTTTTTAAAATTAAAAATTTTTGGGTTTTTTTTTTAATGAGTAAAATAACTTACTCAAAAAATTCTAAGAAAGAAAAATAAATTAGTGTACCACTATAATTGCATATATTATTGTATACTTGGCTTGAGTTGACCAACTACAAGTTTGGGGGGCCTTTTTTAATTTTCAATTTTTTTTTGCTGTAGCCAAACTGGTGATAATCCACACGAAGAAAGATTTACCCAAATATGATTTAGCCATAGACCACATACTCGGAAGTAGAAAAATTTTATGATGTCATGTGGCGAATCCGAAAGCAAATTCCGTACAACCGAAGAGCAAGAAACTTCTTGCGAACGTTCCTCCTCCTCCTCCCCCACCCGGCAATCCGATCCACGCCCGCTGAAATCCCGGGTCCTCTCTCTCTTGGCCGTCGGTTCTTGCTCTTCCGCTTGCTCGCGCGCTCGCTGTCTTTGCTCTTCGCATTGTCGAGAGCACAGCGTTCGCTGCACGGCGAGAGAGAATCCAATACAAGAGTTTTGTGTCAGAAGTCTCTGTACGTCGGCTTTCCTTTGTGGACTTTGTTTGGTACAGGGTTCGGAGTTTGAACCTGTTCCATTACTTGTCGGAATTTCGCCGTGTTTTGCGACTATTACTGGTTTGCGGACAGACCCCTGTTTGTATCGCAGTTTCTGTTTTTCCTGTGTTGTGCCGAAATGGCGGCATTTCTCCTTGTTGTTTTCTGTTCAGTTGTTCTTATTACTACTGCCGTTGCGTCCGCTCCCGGATTTCCTGGTTCCACGGTTTGGGGGGTTTAAGAGCTTTTATCGCAGACGGAGAGAGAACATGGTGTTAGATGATGAAATATGGTGTTTTTGTGGTCGTTTTTTGTGGCATCTTTAAGTAGAGGAGCCAATTTTTTTTGGGCTGTGGAGCTCGCAAACGGGAAACAAACATAACAGCTGAATGGTACAACATACTTGACGGAAAGAAGAGGTCCGAAAGAAGATGGCTCCTGCTCAAGTCGTGATGATGAATTCCGAGATCCCGCTGCTTCCAGCAGGTGGTGCCCTCCCTGCTGGGCCGCAACCTATGGATGGATTGCAGAGCAATGCACCTCCGCCGTTTCTTACAAAGACCTATGACATGGTTGATGATGCTGCCACTGAAACCATAGTGTCCTGGAGCAAAGGCAACAATAGCTTTGTTGTCTGGAATCCCCCAGAATTTTGTCAAGATCTTTTGCCTAAATACTTCAAGCACAACAATTTCTCAAGTTTTGTCCGCCAACTGAACACATATGTAAGTGACGAATCCTCCTTTTTCTTCTTACTTGAACATTTGATCTGATAGCTCACCTGCCTGATGAGATGTTCTTCCTTCAATGCTGACCCTCTCAAGTGAATAAGAGGAATCCTTTCAATTCAGACTCTGCAGATCGTTTTCTGATATGCTGGAGTTCGATTTGTTGAAGGCAGCAGCACTTCTTTCAAGCATTAGACCAAAATGGTTTAGCCCCTTATTTAAGTCCTAACTATAGAGTTTCTTCCAGCAGGTATCTCTAGACAAAATTTGAAAATATGGGATGTTGTTGTTATGTAGGGGTTTCGCAAAGTGGATCCTGATCGCTGGGAGTTTGCCAATGAGGGATTTCTGCGAGGTCAGAGGGAGCTTCTGCGAGGAATCCATCGCAGAAAACCAGCTGCACATTTCCAGCAACAACAACAGGCTGCTGCAGATGGCGCTCTTGGACCTTGTGTGCAAGTGGGGAGGCTTGGACTTGAAAAGGAGATTGAGATGTTGAAGAGAGACAAAAGTTTGCTCATGCTTGAGTTAGTGCGGCTGCGGCAAGAACAACAGAATACAGAGCGTGAGCTTCAGGTTCTATAACTGGATTGCCTTCATAGTGTCTTTCCGTTGGGTAGCTATTTCACTTTGGGCATTGTGCATCTTGGGTGAGAGTGGTTTGGAACTGCAGTTTTGTTCTTTTTTCTTGCTCACTTGCATCTCCCTTGTTCAAAAGTGAGTCTATGGCCACAAGGCCTGAAGAAGCTTTTGGGCTGAACCTATACCCCTGGCTTTGCTGGGGTGTTGGGTCAATTATGCACAACAAGATGATGCTTTTGTGAACAATTTTGTAAGGAAGTTTGGATGCCCATGTGAATCAGTCTATGAAGGTATCTTGGAATGAGTTGCCCCTATATCATGTATTCCCCACCTCTGGACCTTTCTTAATCTCTCGTGCTCTATCCAATGTGGGCAGCTCTATGACCACAATGCTATTTCCTGTCCTCTCTTAAACTTCTCTGCTCAGTCTGTGCCCATGAGGCTACAGCAATCTTATGAGGATTGTCTCTCTGCACATTGGGGTTGAGAATGAGCTAGGCTGAATTTTTTTGTGGTGAAACATGTCCAGGTGATGGGAGAGCGCTTGAAGGCAACAGAGCAGAGACAGCAGCAAATCATGGCATTCCTGGCTAAAGCAGTGCAGACTCCAGGATTTCTTGCCCACCTGGTGGAACAGAATGAGAATAACAAATGTATGGCAGCATCTGCCCGAAAAAAAAGACGGCTTCCAAAAGAGGAAGATGAGGGTGAGGTTGAAGATTTTGTTGGCCATTCCACACCCACAGACAATCAGATCATCACTCTCCAACACAATGGGGAGGTGGTTGGTCACATTATGCAGCTCTTGAATCCATCAGATGATTTGTCCCTCACAATTGACAACAGCTACCTTGATTCACTCTTACAAGATTATACTTCTGCACTACCTGGTTCTGAGGGAAACTCATTGAATCGACACTCAGGTGTAACTCTTACAGATCTCTCAACAGGCCTTGCTGAGAATCTGCAAAGTGACCCAGCATTGACAGACCTGAGGAACAATGAAGGCATTGTCCAGCTTCCACAATCACCAACAAGTGATATTGCAAGATTAGCAGGTATAGAATCTTTACACTAGTTTCCTACCATCAGTATGTTTTGGTGTTGAGAGAATATGACATTTCCAGAGTCTGCAGGCCATTTCATAGTATTTAGTGACAATTTGTGAGATCCTGCATGTTGTTGGTGTTTGGGCTACAGCCTGAATTCTAGATGTTTGAATCTGCTATCTCTGCACACTTCATGTTAGTTCTTTGTTGCTTTGAGTTTTACTTTTATGGTGCATTTATACGTCTCACATCGACCAAGTTCCTCAAAAAAAAATTCAGCCCTTAACATGCTTGGGTAATTGGTTATATGGCTATGGAATTCTTGGAAAAGAGGTCAAGATAGTATATTCTTTTGCTATAATGCAGACAGAGGTTTTTGTTTGCTCTTGGGTTTTTCTGGGAGGTGCAAAGTTTGCAGTATGCACTGACATTCTAAGTATTCTATCTAGGTATGGTGTTATTATTGATCTGTTAGAAGCATGAATCCACTAGTCTAATGGCTAGGATTTCTTGCTCCCTTGCAAGTAGTGGCGTGTTCACATTACTACTAGATCATGCTATATGGGACCTATGATAGCTGCTATGGTGGTAACTGGGAAAGTCACCCATCCAAGTTGGGATTATATGGGCTTACAATTCATTAGGGGAATGGGTATTCACGTTGCATCCTGTTATGGTGGGTAGAAAGTGTGCATGTCTGAATAGGAGGCAGGACAATGGGAAGAAGAGACACCCATTCACATTTGGTCAGCAGACTACAGTTTGAGTCTTCTGATTTTCAAGTTGCTCTTCTCAAACGATATCTACTGTTTCTACAGGTGGTGAAAATTTGGAGCAAGGGAATGGATCATCTCAATCTGGAACCAGGGACTCAATAGATAGCAACATCGAATCCATAGACTTAAATGGCAGGGTCCCTGGTGTCTCTACAGAGGTGGAGGAGGTGAGCTCTAGTATCAACAGTCCAACTGTTGTTCCTAGTGCAAATGATGTTTTCTGGGAGCAGTATTTGACTGAAGAACCTGAGAATCCTGCTGCAAACCAGGATTCAGTGGCCCATCACCCTCGGGAAACCAAAAACAGGGAATGGGAGTACACAAGAGCCTCAATAGGAAGTTTCAGAGATGCTGCCAAAGTTCCTCAAGCCCGAAATTTTTGGGATAAGAAGCCTAGTGTTTCCCTTGTATCACCTGGATAGGATGTCTAACCTATGAATTATTTGGATGGGTTACTCCTGGAATGAATTGTGTTTTCAGCTTTAGTCGAGGATTGATGTCTGTACATAACAGGGATCCTTATCTGTATCCCTGAGATGTATGCTGGAATGAGAGTTTGATTGGGGAGGTGAGGGCTTACTTCCCACCTTGGTTGCATTTATGGATAATAGAGAGGAAAGGAATGGATAAAGTATGTGGTGATCAGCTGTTCTTCTGTTCTTGGTCAAGGTTGTAAACCTGCATGCTGTCTGGTGAGGCATCTTCCAGTGATGGTTTTAAAACACATGCAGAATAACAGAAGATTGCAGTTGCTTGGTAGTAACTCTTCTGTCAGAAAATGCTAGAGTAAGTTCTTGCAACTGTTATGTGTTTCTCTAATTTCTTTTCTTATGGCTAAAGGCTCCTTGGATTGAGTTCTTGATCTTTTGTCTCAATGGGAAGTTCAGGGTTAAAGATCATTTTGTGAAGTCGAAATTCCTTCCTGGTCAATCTTCTCCTTTGCATTCGATATTTTGCTTGATTACAGAATTGTTAGGTCACCAGATTCTATAGAGTTGTGGGTATTCAATCTGTCAATTGCAAATTCATTGTCAATTTTGGCTATAGTTCAAGATCTGTATCTAAGGACCTCATTACTCGAGTCCTTTCTTTTAGCAGTGCTTGGTTTATTCATACCTCAATTCATAATGCCTCTTTATTTTGTATTCATAATTGGGCCAATCATTTTTGCATGCTGACTCTATGGGTGATCTAACTCTTGCATTTCAGTACTGCCTTGCTCAAGGTTGTTTCACAAAATGAGAATGCCCTCCCTCCCACAAGGATTACGACACCATGACATGTTAGTTCCTCTCATCTATGTCAATGACTTGATTGTCTGAATAGTGTGTATTTGACAAGTCCTCCACCTTTCATGTAATTGCTAAGGGAATATAATTTAGATTGTTAAGCAGTATTATCGGTGTGAAACTAGATGGGGGTGCTCTACTTTGCCAAGGTTCATAATGTAAACATACAAAACTGCCAAGATTTAGAAGTCAAAAATGGCATAGTCTATTCACATATGGGGAGGAAAAATATTCCATATAAGAGTTTTTAAAAAGTTTTGGTTCAGAAATTTGTTACAGATATTTGATGTTTGTAGAATTGCTTTTCAAATTCTGAATTATTAGTCAGGATGTTCATGATGATCCAAGGGTGTAAGATGGTGAAGAGACACTGTAAAGTTTGAGTTTTTGGGTGGGTGGATGTTTAGTACTGTGGAATGGAGAGGGATCAAAATGAATTGAAAGGTGAACTGCATATGTGAGTGTTTGTGTCTGACAGAAGATGAAGGAACATGTGCATGAAAGGCCTATAATCAGTGTCGAAGGATTGAGGGTTTGTAGGAATGCATTTCTTGATATACATGGGGGATTTTGAGAGGTTGCTTCGCAGACTCTACAATTGGCCAAAGTTTGGAGTAAGGATGGATTGCATTGGTGCATTGGAAGAAGCATGGAAACATGCTTTATAGTTCCACAAGGGGTGTGTGACACACACTGTGGCCTTGCCATTTACATCAAAAAGTATCTTAAGGCAAAAGAAGAATTATGAAAACTCAAATATTTCACCATGCTAAAAAATATAATCTTCAAAAAAAAAATCCTCTAAAAGAAACCAAAATCCTTCAAGATATTATTATAACTCTATTATAACTAATCTCAAGTTTCAACACAAGCCTGGCAAAATATCATCTTTCAAAAATCCTCCTATAAAAATAGACCTATTATTATTACCTAAGGGCCAAAATATATCCCTTAAGCTACTATATACTCTATAGTGAATCTAAACACAATATCCTTGCCTTGGTAGGCAAGGCCAACAAAGTTGAAGTAAACGCCTGAAGATACTACTAAACACTCTAAATTCAACAACTTGTGATTCTATATTGGTCTCATAGAAATAAGAATAAAAATTTCAAGTAATTTTGTCAGAGTTGCTTGCTTGAACAAATGCAAGCCACACTTACTAAACAATCTATCCACACTTCAAATCTTGCAACTCACACTTGTGTTGGTCCATGTATATATATATATATATATATATATATGTATGTATGTATGTATGTATAATCATGTATAATATATTAGGCGTACATATTAGAATTTAGCATACATAAACTACAAATGCAATATTTGATGTGCAATTTTATTTTATTTTATTTTTTGGGATTTTACATAACCATCCAACCCCCATACACCACCACAACGCATGCCCATTCTGTGGCTCAGATGCACCCACGCTAGGTTGCTTATCCACAAAATTTCACATCCCGAGACTTTTTACCTCACCAAAATTATTACCAAACCTCCAAGTAACTTTCGAAAAAGCCAAACAGCTGCAATTCCGGGCTAATCGTTCCACCTTACTTTCTAGCGCAATCCCACCCGTTGATGTGATAGATCCGACCGCTTGGAAAACCATATCCAAACCCTAACCGAAACTCCTTCTCTCTCTCTGTGTCCTCTCTCCTGCGCTTGGTGGTGTTCCTTGCGTTTGCGCTCCGTTGGAGAGCTTGCGTGGTTGTTTGTTTAGGACGGGGGTTTTTTTTTTCTTCTCTCCTGTAGCTATGGCTGCATCGAGGATGACTATGGCTGTGTCTAGTGCAACGATTGGCTCTCTAACGAGCCGCTCGGAGGGCGTTTTGGTGAACAATGCTTCCCGGGGATCTTCTTCTTCTCTAGGAGGAGTACTCGGTGGCCTCGCTAGTAGAATCAAAATTGTGCAGCTGAGAAAGTCTGTAAAGAATTTTTCTACTACTGTGGTCCGCGCTGGGGAATTGGAAGACAGTATCTACAATATTAACCTCGACTATTTGACGCCTCCGCTTCCAGATTTCAATACCTTGCCTGGCTATGACCGCAGCAGCAGCAGTCCATCGCCTTACGACAGTCCACAGCGCTCCAGGCCCTATGAATCTAGCGCTCCGCCTCCTGTGCTCGAGGAAGGTCCCAAGCTGTACGTAGGCAACTTGCCCTGGACGTGTGACAGCCAGCAGTTAGCAGAGATCTTCCAAGACTTTGGCAACGTCGAACTTGTTGAGGTATGTGAATTGCTGTAGTAGTATTTTTGTATTTCTGCGCATGGAAATGCCGATTCTTTTCCTGAACGTCCTGTAGTAGTGTCCTTGGGACAGGGGATATCCAGAGACCAATGTAGCTGATGATGTGTTTTCATTTTCCAGGTCATTTATGACAGAGAAACTTCCAGAAGCCGTGGGTTTGGTTTTGTGACCATGGGATCACAGGAGGAAGCCACGGCTGCCAAAGAGAAGTTAGACGGATATGTAAGTTTTTGCTGTTGCTGCATTTTTCCGTCCTTGGAGGAGACCCTGAACTCAATGTGCTGAGACTGAATTATGGAAAATGTTAGCCTAATTACAGGTTACTGTAATGGTTCTCTTTTCAATTTTGTGTCCTTCACTTGACAATCCATTACAGGAGTCTTTCCTAATTGGAAGCATATCCAAGTCAGCATCTAAGTCACCACCTTTTTGTTCTGTATACTGAAGCATGGAATCCAAGTGCCCCCATTTTAGTGTTTCCAGATGTCAAAAGTGATGATAAAGTGGTGATTCATTGATAGGGTTTTGTACACACCATTTGCAGACTGTGGGGGAGGCAGTGACGTGTTTGATCGCCCTGACACCATCTTAACCATTCGATGTCACCTGATACTGGTGCTATGTCAGTTACTTTCTTGTCTTGACTAAGCTTTGTGTTGTGTGGTTTTGATTGCAGGTGCTGGGAGGACGAGCTCTGACAGTTAGCTTCCCACAGGCCAACCGAGGTGGTGGAAGGCCACCCAGTGAAAGGCCTCTGCGGGATAGGCCTTTTGGTGGTGGTGGTGGTGGTTATGACAGTGAAAACAAACTTTTTGTTGGCAACCTATCTTGGTCAGTGGATGATGAAAGTCTTCGGGCGAAGTTCAGTGACTATGGAAAGGTTTTGGATGCCAGGGTGATCTATGACAGAGAAACTGGCAGGTCTCGTGGGTTTGGTTTTGTAACCTATTCAAATGCTGATGAAGTGAATGATGCTATCCAGAATTTGGATGGAGCGGTAAGGCAACTTCCTTCTTACTCTGTTGCTTTTCTTATGTTCATCATACAGAATTTGCACTCTATAGAATTGTTTGGTTCATCATCAAGTTCAGCTGTGTTGCATCCTGTAACACTGGTGGGTAGTCTGCTACAGGATTATGATGGGAGACAGATAAGAGTGAACTTGGCAGGAGACAAGCCTCCACCCAGAGCACGTGAATTCTGAGTATTTTCCTGTTTGGACAAGTAAGTAGCTAGTGTGCTTCTTGTTCATAGTTTTTTCAATTTTGGTAGGTGTCCTGATGTAAGTTCTGCTCTGTCATATAATTGAAAACAGCATGGAAGATGGTTTAAACGTTTGTGATATTTCATGCTTTAATCTCTAGAAACATGCTGCCTTTGAGTCCTTCCACAGCTCCCAACTCCAGGGTATCTTTTCCTTTGGAGAAACATTTCTAGGCAGCTTGTTGTAATTGACATTCTGATAGAGTTCAAGCAACAGCATTAGGACCTTTTGTGTGATGAAGGAAAACAACGAGAGTGACTTTTATGTTGGTTTTGTTTATTTGCCTTCTCAGTTTATATCAAAGTTGATGCAGAAGTCTGATCTTGCTAAATGTTGGCATAAAGTTTAGAAAGTGTTTTTCTTGCAGAGGTTCCTTTTGGGGACTGTATTGCCTTTCCTCTCAAAAACATTTGAAAGCAACATTTCAACATTCTTACTCTTCTGCTGCTGTGACAAGGGGAAAATGGACAGTCTGGCAGTTGCTTTGTGCAAGCCATGTTTGTCAATTGACATGGTGAAGTTGTGCCACACATGCTTACAGAGATCTGTTGATGAAGGGTTTTAGGCTGTTCTCTATTATTTCACCAAAATGTGGAGTACATGATACTGATGATGGTGGATCGTAGTGATATAGTTGGGTATGAAGATCAAATTCCTTTGTCCAGCAGGATTGTTGCCACTGACATTACAACTTCAACACAGCTGTTGCCAGGACCTTGTACAGGTGTCAATTCTGGTGTCATGTTATTCTGTAAGGAAGTATATCATGGGTTTTATGGTTCTTTTGAATGGCTTGTTAATCTAGCATGGAGAGCTTACTGTGCCCTCATGTTCTCTGTGTGATTCTCTTTTTTGTTTTTCTTTCCTTGTTTGGTTCCTTTTTGGTTTTTCTTTGTTTTGTTTTCCCCTATCTATTTGGTTTCCTTGTCATTTCCTTTCTCTTTTCAGTTCACCCCTTCAACAACACATAAGAGAGAAAGTCCAACAGCGACTTCCTGGAGCTGATGATGGAGCTGATGAAGTCAGTGATGATGTTATGGTAACTTGGTCATGACCATACATGTTGATATTGAATGTCTCTGGACATGGGATTTGACTGGCAATGTTGTCCAGACTTCTCCTTTATTCTGTATTTGGTGAAATTGGTTCTCAGCCTTTCTTTTCCCTGTTGGCTTTTACGATTATGGATCTAAGATATCTCTAATCTTAAAGACTGGATGACTAGGTGACTCAATTCTATTCAGGGTGAATTGAATACACCAGAAGCAGGGAGACAGTCCCCATACAATATTTCCAACCTTTAAAGTCTGTGCAGGGAGTTATTAGCAATGTTGGCAGTCCAAACTGGGTTTCAATAATGGGTCTGATATGATACTTCCAATATTTGTCTGTGCAGGGAGTTTTTGGTATGTTGGCTGTGCAAACTAATTTTCAATAACACAGTATTCTATCTATTTCTTTGTGAAATGCAGTTCATTCCAGTGTTGTGATCAGGGTTCTTTTTCTCAATTTTGACAAGTAGGTGGACTGGCGATCATTCACAACAGGAATGAGCCAAATTTGGATAGATGACAGACTGGGAAAGTAGAATTTCTTTAGAATCCTGGCTAGTTCTGGCCACCAATAGGAACTGACTGTCTAGATATGGGGACATGTTAGTTTTTCCCTCCAAATACGGAAACTTTTGCTCTTTTTTTCCTTCCCTAAAACCTTTGTACAACTTGCACTGCGTTTTGTTTTGTTTTGTTACTGCGGTGTGAAAATTTGCCCAAAAGTAAATGAATGGTTGTGATGGTTTGCAGTTTGCAGTTTGCAGTGTTACAGTTTGATGCTTTTGTGACTTGAGCTGATACTCTTTTGTTAGGACTGGTGTCTCGTGTGTATATGGTTCAGGATTTACACTCTGTGTAAGTGGAAATTGGTTTCAATTTTTTTTTATACACCAGATCAGTGTAAAGTGTATATAGTTCAAATTCAAATGAGTAATCTAAGGTAAGTGTAAGGCCTTGTAAATAAATTTTTGCTGTGTAAAAACATTTAAGTGTAAATGAATCACACTAACACTTTTTTTACATGCCATATTAAACAATGTACGTGTAAAAAAATTTAAATGGTTCATTTACATGTTTTTTACCCTTAGTTTACACTCCATGTAAAGTCTGTGTAAATCCCAAAAAAAAAAAACATGCAAATTCAATTGCATTCACATGAAAGGTTATACACATGCACTTTCAACGACCACTATCTATAATAAAGTGATAATAAAGGCATAAGAATTCGAAGGCAAATAAAAAAACCAACTAGGTATTATGTTCATGTGTAGCATGAACAACATAGAATTAAGTTCATGGATACATGTCCCAATCTTGGATGCAATCCTCTACATGACCATCAACCTCATGAGGAAATTCAAATTCTATGACATCTAAGATGTACTCTTCAACATCACCAGGTCCACCCAAGTCTACAATTCCTATCTTCTTTTCAAACCCACTAGTTGGACATTTGGCCAATTCTTGATGAGAAGAACAAGGAGATCCAAGTTTTTTGCATTGAATCAACATCAACGAAGGCTCGTGAGAATCCTTGCAATAGAGAACACACATAGTCTCTTTCAACTTGATTGCTAGGAATACCAAGACTGGCTCTAGCTAAATATGCTATTGTAGGGAATCGCTTCTCATGCTTTGACCACCATAGAAGGGGGTCTTTTGCTTCTTCCAAAGGCACATCAAATGTGCAAAAGCAAAACAATTCCCGATGCACTTGTACTTTCACATAGAATGAAGAACAAAATTAGTTATTGGAATGTGTCCACTAACATCTATGAACTACAAACAAAAAAATCAAATGCATTCATTATGGGTTGTAGATTATTAAAAGAACACTTGTTCCAAACAAGTCTCTTCCTCAAATATTCCCATTCCAAAAACAACATTAGAATGTTGCACAACCTCTTGCACGACACTTGAGGATGCATTCAACTACCCATGTAGTTTTTGATACAATTTTTTGATCGTTGGGAACAAATACTAAGTATCATAAACTATAGTAATCTTTATGGATGAAGCATGGCCAACATAATCCTTGACCAAGCTTTTGTCCTTAAACTGAGGATTTAACATCAAGGCTAACATATTGTGGGCTTTAGATTGTTTGAAAAAATCCATGAAATCTAAGAAAGGCCTCAACACAATAGCCACATGTAATTGCATGTTAACACCAAATTATTTCACTTTTATGTGCAAATCCATCTCTTTTACAACATCAATCTTTGGTTGCAAATCTAACTTGTCCTTAGAAAGCTGGACATACAACTTGATGGTAGTGGCAAAAACATCTAAATGTAGCCAATATCCATGATGTTGGTTCACCACACATGTAAACACAACAAGAGATAGTGCATCACAAATTGTTTTGGCAATTGTCCAGGTTTGTCCATATGGAATCCTATTGGCTTATAACACATGATGATAGCTGTTAGATATGCTAAACATTGTTCAATCATAACCACGTTGGAAGCAAATAATGTTTTTACCAGAGTTACCAATTTTCGTTCAAGTAAACCAAAATCCAAACAAGCTTGCCTCCTTTTCTAAGAAGGATGCCAAAATCAAGATGATCAACTTACCAAATTTCTTCAATCATGTGATGCAAGCTTGGAGTGAAGCTTGTGTAGATTTGATGTCAACTATTCCCAAATCTTTGGAAACTGTTCCAAAATTAGTCATTACATATTGAGCTGCTTTACTCATTGCATGCCCAAAGCATGTCCCATCAAATGGAGTAAGTAAATTCAATGTTTCACAAGATATAATTAACTTCAAGGTTGTAGTCATGGTACCCAATTGGTTCCCTCGTCTTTGACATAGCACAAGATCTTCGATGTGAGCTTGAACTTTTCCAACAACGCCTTCAATTACTTTGCTAACCCAACACCTATAGTGTTAATAGCTTCAAAGAGTCCTATCATTACATGTTGAGGTTTCTAATTAGCAAATAGGAGTTGATCACAAGAACAAAAATGTCTTGCTACCTTCTATTCATCCATAAATCAAATTTGGTTGTGGTTGTAGGTCTTGCATGAATCAAAGGCCATACATACAAAGCTAGACCTTTATCCACCATGGATGGAATAATCTCTTCATACAATGTTTTTCGAGAGGGGGACACTAACTTTGGATCAAGTCTCAACAGCAATCTACATATCCACACGTTTTCACAAGTGTTCAAAGGAAAATATCCTTTAGTTGTAAGCAACACCGAATCCTCTAAATTTTTTTTTTATACTTCATCTTACTTTATAAGGGGTTTTGCTTCCAAAGAAAGATGAAATTGCACCTAAAACAACTTTTGGGCATTTTCTGGCCAGTTACATACACTTAACTTTGTCAACATTCATAGATTGTGAACCCCCCATGGTTTTATTTGTAAAAACTTCAACAACATATGTAGTAAGAAGATCTGGCATGTGCAACTTCAACATGCCACTTCATAGAACTCGTCTCAAAAGATTTGTTGTATGCAATTATCCATTTTCCCCCTTTTGTCTTCTTCTCAATTCAAAGTAGGAGGTACAATATGAGGGAAACAAATGGAATATCACAATTGTTAAAATTGATCACAATCTAAATTATCTCCATTGTTTACGACAAAAAAATGCCCATGGATAGATTTGTGACTATAAGCAACCCAAAGCAAGCTTGCTTATGTAAAGTCAACAATGATGTAACTCGATCCTCTTCCCTACTAGTAGAATTTGTTGTATTCATACTAACACCTTTAGAAAAAGATGTTCCTTTAACGTGAACATTACATGGACTAACTTGCACCACGTGGACAACATTTGTATCATCCAACAATGGGGTTGAAGCATCCATTGGTTCTTCCTTTGTTGCCATTGTTTAAGCCTTAAATAATACAAAAGAGAAGACTTAGAAATTTGGTTTAGTTTTCAATCTGAAATCAAAATAGATGCATGTAACTTAAGGTAAAAAGTAGAAACTTATTTGAATTTGACTTGTTGAATGTGTTGGAGCTCGTGTTTGCTGCTATTACTACTTGTTGGAACTTTGACCACTAATGGAAGCATAGTTGTGTTTATTGTTGCCATGTCTGTCGTTACTTGTTGAAGCCTTTACCATTGATGGGGGCACAACTATGTTTACCATTGTGATGTCTATTGCTGCTTGTTAGAACATATGTTAAGACACAATTATATTTGTTACTACTACATTTACGTTTACTATTATTTGTTAGAGCTTTTGTTGTTGGTGGAAGTGTAGATGTGCTTGTTTATTGCAGTGTTTATTGATGTTTGCTAGAGTATCTGCATTCCTATAATACAATGATGTTCAAGCAAATAAGAATATAACCAAAAAAATGTGACAAGTTGGTAGGGTTGATTTGTTCACTTGAAGCCACTGTTGAGTTCGGCAATGGTGGTTTTGCAACACATGACATTGACTTCCTCCCTCCGACCCCTATAAACAAACATAATGGCGGGAGTAAACAAGAGTTACCAATGGCATTCCTTGTTTTATAGTTCATAAGCACTTGAACTATTTCTTTTCACCTTTACAAAACAACAACATGGGGGCAATAATCAAACACACAAAAACAAGCGCCATCATGTTCAAGCAAATGTTCAAACAAACAAACCAACAACAAAAACACAAAAAAGCCTAGGCCAAGGGGTTGTTTTGTGAACGAAATGTTCACCTAGAAGTTGACATTGAGCTTGATAATAGTGATTTGAACCACATGATGCTAAACATGTCTCCTGTGCCTACAAACAACCAAATTTTTTTTGGGGGGTGGGGGAGTAATTGAACACACAAAGGTGAGGCTATTGATGGTGGTCCTCCAACACTGCGCACTCAAACATTACACTAAAACATAACATCCATGACTAAAACATAGTGTGACTAGTGTCCAAAGGTAGTCATGGAGTAATATGACCTAGTCATATATGATTTTAATCATGATTATAAAACTTTTAATCTCATATGACTATGATATTACAACTACATGACTAGTAATTATGAAAGGAGCTAGGTTAAGTAAAAATGTTAAAAAATCTAAAAAATCTTAGGTAGGCCTAGATAGACATATTAGGTCCCAACTAACCCCTAAATATACGCTTAGGTGGATTTAAATTCTTCTTAATAAGTGGCCTTTAAATAGGCCTAGGTATATATTTTAATGTGAATTAATTTTAACCTAGTTTAATTTAATTTAATCCAATCTAAGTTAACCTAATTTAACCTATTTAAGGCTAACTGATTATAAGTAGCCTAATTTATTTTAAATAAATTTATTATTTTAATTAATCTTATTTTAACTTAATGTACCATACTTTAACATATGTAACTTAATTTAGTTTGATTTAGCCAAGTGTATTAATTTGAGCAAACTTTAGATTTCATCAAGTTTAGCCAAATTTATTCAAATTTAGCTAGTTAACCTAAGTGGCTTAATGTAACTTGATTTCACCAATTCAAACCAAATTTAAATTAAATATCCAAGTTTAATTGAATTTATTCAAATTTAGCCAAATAGATAACCAATTTTAATTAAAAATTTGTGGGTTTAGCCAAAGTTAACGAAAATCATTTAGTTTAACTAAACTTATGTTTGTTTAACCAAGCTTTAAAATGTTCACCCAAGTTTATCAAAATATAAGAAAATTTATCCTAGTTTAACCAAAATAACATAGTTCAGCAAATTTATGTTATTTAAACCAAATTCAACAAAGTTTTACGAAATTTATCCATGGGTTTAGGCTTTGTAAATTTACAACATATTTAGTTTATAAGATGACCTTTTATATTATATTTTAAACTTTGTGTTCTTTTACATTCAAACATTGAAAGATGATAAATCCTATATGTGAATCCATCATTTCACATCTAATGTTGTAAATGGATGGCAAAGGCCTTACACTATTTAGAAAATGTCTAAGGATCAAAACTTGATCCTAACATGTTGACCAAGTTTGACCATCTTGATTGTGGTCAATGTTGGGGTATGTTGATTGATTGTATGTACAATGAATGTAAAACATTGATATGATATGATTTTTTAAATATTATTTTTATACAAACTGTACATATATGGTATATAAATAATTCAAAAAATGAATAATTATTTTATAAAATCAATATGCCAAAATACATTTAAATATATTGAAATAATAATATGTAATTATAAATATCTAATATAATATATAACAACATATATAATATTATATATATATATATATATAATATTTCAATAGTAATTTGTAGTCATTAGTGGCATATATGATTACAAACCCAATCATGGATGTAATCATATATCCATCTTCTTGGTGTAGTGAAAACATATAGAAAAAAACATGAACATAAGAAGGAGGGGGTGGGTTGGGGATTGTGAGCATTTGGAAGACTCTTTAAATCCACGAGTTAAGAATAGTTAAGCAAAGGCCTCAATGCCAAATCTTAGGCTTTGAATATATAATTCCACATTAGGTTCAATATGCATTGCATATTTGATGTGTTTTAACTTTAAATATCTAGGTGTTAGCCTTGGTGAATTTCAAAGGATTAGTTCAACTTTGTAACCTTAACCATTGTAACATTGAATGGTAGGCAAATCATTGATCTTGTTTCAATTCACAATTAATTCCTTTCATTTAGAATGAACAATGTTTCTTTAACCATCATTATGAGCGTACGTTGTACTAGAGTTGCAATTGTTCACACTAAATCAATTTAACAAATTGTTCATTCTCACAAAGACTAGGAGAATAATCTACAAGAGCAACCCCCCCCTCCCCCCCCTTGCCCCTAGCTCTTCAAGCTAAATAAAACAATTTAAAGAAAACCAAATTAATAAAGAAAAAAATGAATAGCCCATAGGATAGCAATGAATGATGAACTTTTATGTGGTGTTGGTGTAATTTATTGAAAACTAGTTCTATTTGCCCTATACATGCTTAGTAAAACCTAAAATCATACATGCATGTCTATTATCTTAGGGGAATAATAAATTTTAATACCATAAAATGCAACATAAATACAAACAAATCAATCAAGTAAAAATTAATTTCATTATGATTTTTTTTATTAAATCTTCATCAAAGCGTTGTTGAAGTTTTTAAAGTAACATCAAATTAATTAAAAATATTTATATCTCAAAAAAAAAATTTATATTAAAATTTCAATTTATTTAAGAATTGATGTGTTTTATTTTAGTCAATTCTTGCATAATCCTTCAAATCAATTTTTTAGAATCCCATTTTAAGAAGATTTAAATACTTCCCTACCTACTTAAGTAAAAAGGTATGTAGGTAGGTTCTACCTTCCTAGGCTAAATACCTATTCATATAAATAGATACTTACATAAGTGGTACATAGATCGACCTAGGTGGGTAGGTCAAACTAGGTATCTACCTAGCTAGGTAGATAAGTAAGTTGGGGAGGTAAGTACTTTAAAATTGTGCATAATTTATTTTTTTGTTTTGGGTTGATCTTTTTGATTAGCTCATCCCATGTGCACAAATTTCTTAATGTGAAATTGGATGACCACACCCCCTTTTTATATAGTGTTGAAAATAGGAATGGAGAATAAACAATATTGGATAAGTTTTGAAGTTATAATTTTTTTAGAAACTAAGTTGTAATTCCAAAACCGTCTTCATGCTTTATTTTCTTAATTATTTAGATTTCTAAACAATTAAAGTACATGGTTCGCTAGATAATTAGATAATCATTTAATTAATAATGATTAAATTTACATATATTTAAACTATAAACTATTCACTACAAATATTTAGTATTCACTATCAATTATTTAAATAAGTAATAAATTTTAATATTTAACAAACTAGCTATTTAGTTATTCACAAGTTATTAATACATAATTCATAGAAAATTGAATCATTAAAATATTTTATTATTTTTAAAATTTTGATCGAATTATAGATAATATAATTAATGTAAAATTAGTTTAATGACTATAATTTTAAAACCAAATATTTGAAATATGTATTCTAAAAGTATAAATCATGAACTCATAATTGTTATTAGAAAATAAATTATTACAAATTTAAAAAAATCAACTAATTACATTACTTACTATATAGTTACATTTATTTTTGCAAAAAATATTTTAGGTCAACTAATTTTCTCACTTGGTAATTATTAACTATAAACACAATAATTTTTTAAACATAACATTAATTTTCATAATTATAATAAAATTACTATAAAATATTTATCATAGATGATTAATTAAAAAATTGAAAAATGAAAAAAAATATAAAACTTTGTGAGATTAAAATCATTAAAAAATTTATTTTAACTACACTATAATTTTTCCAAAATTTTAATTCAGGTTTAAAGTTATAAATTACAGATTGTGAAGAATTATGTTCAATTAGAAAATAATTATGAACATACTAATTAATTTTTATGTGAAGTAATTACAATGATTGTAAAGTAATGTAACATTAATTAGATTAATTAATGTATTTTAATATAAAATATAAATTATATAATATACAAATCTATGTTATTACAGTAATTATTTATTATGATTTATAATTAATAAACATAATCATTTATAACTATTTATAAAAGTGATTTATTATGGCTAACATTAGTAGAAAAAACCCTTAAAACTCAATCAATACTTTTTTCATTTAAAATAGTAATTTAAGATTCCAAACTAGTAATTCAGAATTCAAATATCAATTTTTAGATCAAATAATTTGTGTTGAAGTTAAATAGCAAATTTCAGAATTGAAATGTCAATTTGAAGATTCAAATAATAATATTCAAAATTAAAATGTCCATTTAAGACTCAATTAATAATTTTCTGAATTGAAATATTAGTTTCGAGAATCCAAAATAATAATTTGAAATTCAAATTTCAACTTTCAAGTCAAATGATTTCTTAAATTTAAAAATTCAGAATTCAAATATAAAATTTCAAGTTCAAATAAAATATTTAAAATTAAAATGTCGATTTTTAGACTCAATTAATTTTTTTGAATTGAAATATTAGTTTTTAGATTCAAAATTAATAATTTAGAATTCAAATATGAATTTTTAGCTCAAATAATTTTTTTGAATTAAAATAAAAAATTTCAGAATTGAAATGTCAAGTTTTAGATGCAAATAACAATATTCAAAATCGAAATGTCCATTTTTAGACTCAATTAATAATTTTCAGACTTCAAGTATTAATTTTGAGAATCCAAAATAATAATTCGAAATTTCAGGTTGAAATCAAATGATTATTTAAAATGGAATAAAAAATTCCAGAGTCGAAATATAAATTTTCATATTCAAATAGAATTATTCAAATTTAAAATGTCCATTTTGTAATCAATTGATAATTTTCTGAATTGTACTACTAATTTTTGAATTCAAAAATAATAATTTAAAAGCTTTTTGAATTTAAATAGAAAATTACAAATTCAAATAATGTTTTAAACAATTGAAAAAACAATTTTCAGATTCAAATATCAAGTTTCAAACTCAAATATTAAAAAAAAAGAATTAAAATAACGACTTTTCAGATCAAAAGGTTTTTAAAATTTAAAAATTAAAAATTAAAAATTGAAATATCAATTTTCAGATTTTAAGAAAAAAATTTAAATAGTAATTTTGTATATATATATATATAATTTTAGTACATACATTAAAATACACCTTTATGTCATTGTAAAATACCTTTAGGATATAACTAATTTGGTGATTATTGTGACTAATGGGACATATCAACCTATTAATGGATGAAAAATCGTAAAATTGATCCAACTAATAGGATGAAATTTTCAATAGTTGCATCATAGTTGTGAGAATGACCAAAATAGTTGAAAGTTGGTCTTGTAATTACAAATATTCCCAAATTTAGTTGCAAACAACTATAAGTCGCATGTAGTCATAAATGGAGTGGTTACATTTTGGCCAATTTTTACTAGTGTCCAACACTATGCATTCACAAGCATACTGTCACGACCTTAGCCTTTGGCTCACAACCAAGGCAAAAGGGCTTGCAAGGGTGCAGGCCAATAATAAGTCATGGAGTCGCATTTTCATGCCCCAAGAGTGCAAAAGTGTGTGAGGGAAAGAACCCTCACAATCCCAAGTGAACTCCCATGTTGGGAGTTGGAGTCCCGGTGGACTCCCGAATGTTTAGAGAGTGATTATAAGGGTCAAAACCCAATGGCTCGAGGAATTTTTTATATCATTGGAAAGCTATTGAAACTTAGATGTCTAAAATGGGCTCGCATCACCCATTTGGACATCTAAAACACAAGTTATGGCCAAAAGAAAGGTCGGGAGTCAAATTGGCAATTTGACTTCCGACCACTAAAAGTTGGGAATCGACCTTATTTCCTTGTGTGTAGTTGGCGTGTCAAACACCCTTGGAAAGCTTTCAGCGAGGGCTACAACTTTGCTTCAGACCTCATATTGATCGAAAAATTGCACACAAAGTTATGGGGCTCCAAAGTTGTGGGAGTCTTGACTTTGGCAATTTTGGGACTTCCACTTGGGAGTCTTGGGACAAAAAGCCATTTGGATGTGGGCCTCGTGGAGAGACACATAATATATTATAAGGGGGAAGGTGGTGGCTTCCCCCAAGTCCAGGCTATTGTGAATCTTGTGAGTCCAAGTTGCCCGTGGCTCATCCTAGCACCAAAAGTGCTTCAACTATGCACTAACCACCTTGTGTTGGTTTTGTGCAGGGCCATGTGCGTAGTTGATGATTCTCACTCTTCCTAGTCCCATCTCGGAACTCTAGCATGCCCCTCTACCCCTCAAAGTGTTGTGAGCCAGGGAACGTGCCTTGATTCCTTACTCTTCTGCTGTTTTCAATTTGGACTCACGTTTGAGTCCATTAAGGAGCCTGGGGGTGCATCACATACAAAGAAAATCACAAACATGAGAAGGTGGCCATGTAGAGAAGATTATGAACATTTCATTCACTTGAAATTTGAAGCCAAAAAAAAGTATTGATGAGGATGCTCCTTGTTGCATAGTTTGTGGTCCACCAAACTTGTTTCCACCCCTACAAATGGATAGTCAGGTGGAACAATTAAACACACGGAAGCCATTCCCATCATGCTCAAATATGCATTCAAACAAACAAATAATAGTAAAAACATGAAAAGTTGGGGGGGGGGGGCGGGTTTTTGAATGGAATGAAATGAAATGTTCACCTAGAAGTTCATGTAGAGTTCTATTATGGTCCCACACCACATGACATTGAACACCAAATTCCTATCCTTGCAAATTGCCAAAAGGGGGGGAAGGGAATGATTGAACACACATAGGTGAGTTGTTAATGGTAGTCCTCCAACATCACACACAAGTAACTGAAAAATAAGTAAGCAAGGGGTTTGTGAGCAAAATGTTCACTTAAAGGTGGTGTTGAACATTAACTTCATTTCTCACCTTTGTAAATAGGCATTAATCTTGCTTCTCACCTTTGCAAATAAGCGCCAAGCTCCTAGCTCTAGTTTTGTAAACAAAAAAACATAGGGGGAACATTAATACATGACATGCAAGCACACAAAACTCAATGATGGCTACTTGAAAAAAGAAGAAGATAGGGGGTGGGGTGTGTGTGTGTGTGTGTGTGTGTGAACAGGTCACTCATTTAAAGATGGTGTAAGGTTGACCTTGTGGTGGTGTTCTTTTCGTTGCAACTGATGAACTTGGACTTATTCACGCCTATAAACAAAATAAAATAGGGAGGGAACAAACGAAACATGGATAAGGAAGATATGGGGTGTTTGGTGTAAGGGGGTTCAATGTTTGGTGATGGATGAATTAAAACAAAATAGGATTTTGAATGTAAAATCTTTGTTCGTTGCATCTTTGCCTCTTGAACACCAAGAAGTTTTGTAAGGCTTTAGTTGGCACACCCATTAGGTTTTAAACCATTCAAAACAAATTTAAAATGAGGAAGATACGGGGTTAGAACTAGAAAAAGGTCAAACCATCACTCATCTTTTTCTTGTGTTTTCTATGTTGCTCCTTTACTTCTACATTGAAAGAAAATTTGTGGTCCTTTAGTTTGTGTGTCTAATGACACAAAAATTGCTCAATTTGGTTACATAATGAGGAGAATATTGAAAAATGTTGAGTGATAAGTATGTGTTGTTTGATGGGAAATTTTACCCTACTCTTGATGTTTAGCTTTTTATAAAACTTACAATCCCATAGAAGATTTGCATAGAAGACCATTGTGAATTTGCTAACATACATTTTTAGAAAGGATATAAAACATTCAAAGCTTGGGGAGTGCATTATCTTAGAATCTTCCAAATTACAAATTCCAAATGTAGTGCTTAGATGGTATTTTGCATCAAAGGTTGGAAATTGATTTTATAGATTATCAACCAAGTTCATTTCATTCATCTCAACTTCTTTCTATTTTCATGGCATATTGACAAGTCTTGACATAACACATGCCCAAGCCATGCCAATATAAAGAAAAGGAAGTTGCAATGGTGCACAAGAAAACCCATTAGATTTCACATTGGTAAATCATATATCTCATCACATTATTACATTATAAAACATCACAACTATGGATTTTCCATAGTTGACATTAATTGACATATGTCCTTCAACAATTGACAAATCTTTTATAAATCATTCATAAACTAAGGTCATTGGATTTGTAAGGATTGTGATTACCAAAGAACTTCATAATGCTTATAGATGTCATTACCTTCTTCTTCTTACATATCCATTAACTTGCAATTTCATTTAAGTTTTGTTTTTTTTGTTTTTTGTCTTTATTTTAAGCATTTGAATAAAAGAATCAAAACCATGTTCATTAACACAATTTTTCATGTTTTTGAAAGATTTCATTGTGGTTTTCCTATTGGATGTTTGATTTCCAAGTGGCACATGATACACTTGATGGTTGTCATTGGATTGTTTAATAAAAGGAAGATCCATGCATGTGCAATCTTGTTCTAAAAATGCCATAATCTTTGGTTCTTTTGGAACCCAAATATTAATGTTCATCCAAATTGGTTCATGCTTCACAATATGATCTTCATTCATTGTTTATGTGATTTGAAGCTTGTCCATTCATATTTACATCCTCGATTATACTAAATTTCGTGTGACATCTCACTAGAACTAAATAGGTATCAAGTTTTGAACATACCAAATGGTATTAGTGGTATTGAATTTTCTTAAAACTTTCATACTAACCTTGTATTTGTATTGGATTTGTTTTAAATATTGATACCAACTTGGTCAAAATATTAAAATTAAAGCCTAATTTTTGGTTAATATGAGATACGTATATACATAATATAAATATTCATATAAACTTACTAAAAGGGTGGTTTTATTTTATGTTTTTACTTCGTAGATATTGGTACAAGGTTAAAGGTGTATGCACTCTAAAGTGGTTCATTTTCGGCAAATGTTCCATTCCTTAAAAGTCCATATGGTAGAGTTAAAATGGTAGTCTATTTTGATATCATTAATTTAATGGGGACATGGTTGTTAATGAACTAAAAAGTTCATATGAAAAATAACCATTCTAAACAAAATTTTAATGTACATATTAAAAAAATAAAAGTTGAAATCCATCCAAAAATTATTATGATATGGACTTATGAAAATATGGCTCATTTTAGGCCATACAAAAGTCCATAACTTTTTTTGGTTAAATTGTTTCTAACAATTATTTTGCACATATGTTCTTTTTGTTTTAAAATATTACATATTAAGTCCCTATAATATATCCCAAATAAAATTCATACACAAAAATGTATGTATATATATGCATAAACAATAAATTGGTCCATATTTTTCAACTTCAAAAGCCCATTATTATATATTTGGTGTATATATGTTGCAATTTTTTTTATAGATGTCTTTTTTTTCAAGTTGAAAATCTAAATCAAACCACAAATTTGAAAATTTATTGTTTTTATGCCATGTGAATGGCATGTAAGTACACACCACTCTATAAAAAACTGGATTGTGATGCAAAAAGTGAGCCAACCTGCTTTGCAACTACCAAGACATTGTTTCATGTCATACTAATCTTATTGTTTCATGGATACAAGTACCAATCTATATATCAACATTCCAATTTCATACCTACCCAACATTGATTGTAACTTCAAACTTTCCCCCACCCCATTTTTCAAATTGAAAATGGTGAACCCTTTCACACATTTATTTTGGAAGTTCACCACATCTCAATCGAACTTAGGCTTAAATTCATCAATCCATGCATATCACTACAATAAGAATCATGGCAAGGAGAACACCACAACAATGATACTAACCACTAAACTAATGAGATTACAACACAAAATCTCATCTTGACCAAAAGCACAATTTTCACAACTTGCAACGTAAAATGAAAGCAACAACTTTAAAACTCTACATGAGGAAAAAGGAAAGTTGAAGGTGAATGGAGAAACATGATATGAGTTTCTAATTATAAATAATGTAAGCATCTAGGTTGAAAATGAGGAAGGGGTGATGGCCATCAAAATAGCGAGTGAGAGGAAAAAGGTTATTATAGCTTGTTGATTGCAACAACCTATCTATGTAGATTCAAACCATGAAAGAGAGGAAGACCACTCAACACATATAGTATGGAGATTCGTCTTTAAATCTTAATACCAAGTTGGTCTAGGCTCGATTGCATCCTCTAAACCCTAGTGCTATGTGATCCTAATATGGAGCTAGTATTTTTGCCTTGAGAGTAGGATGGCTTGGTTGTCTATTCTAAGGTTGATACCCAAGGTTTATGTCAAGCTCTAGGCATACCACACCAAAACTAGAAAGAATTCTACCTAATGTCCAATTATTTTGAATTTCCCAAGGTCTATGGAGGGCGACTAGAATCTAATGAAACTTTTTAAAACATCATTTCACACAACTTGACGCCGACTGAAGTTCATAAGGGTTAAAATTAAAAACATGTGAAAAACTTTTGTAAATACCTAATCGAATTTGTTACAAATGACCGCATCATGAAAGTGAAACACAAATACATAAAAGAAAAAAGACAATCTCTTATGAAGCTTATGAGCTTGAATATGTTCACAGTCCAGAAAACAAAGTTTTAGAAACCCAATTTGAGTCTTGGAAAAAAAGAAAAACAAAACAATAAAATAAAATAAAATGTTCCTTTGGGAACAGAAAACAAAACTTTTAAGAATTAGATTTGAGTCTGAAAAAAAAGAAAGAAAAAAAGAAAACAACTCATTGGGTTTCAGG
>Ga0116231_10000886_pt1 | contig 57499 bp, 52 predicted proteins | sample S1TSphgellanicum_2_FD_89695 | JGI IMG/M metagenome (GOLD analysis project Ga0116231, IMG submission 89695) | Host-associated microbial communities from peat moss isolated from Minnesota, USA - S1T2_Fd - Sphagnum magellanicum MG | ecosystem: Host-associated > Plants > Peat moss > Unclassified...
CCTGGATGAGTGTCCAACCAATCCTCCGGATCGGCGATCCGCCCTCCTTCTCGATCTGATCATGTCGTCGGCGCGGTCCCCGACCAAGCCCTCTACCTATAGGCTGGAGCCGGAGGGGGCAGGAACAAGCTTGCCTCCGATCGCCTCGGCGATGGGCGTCCAGAGCTCGCACATCTCCACGCGGTTTGGCGTTGAGGCGATCAAAGATATTTGGTCAGAGCCTTCAGTTCATCGAGGGAGTCCTGCGCCCCCTGAGCCTCGCCCTTCGCCGCGTGGACAAGGCAATGGTCGATGTGGTCATGGATCAGAGTTTTCTTCGCCGCCAATACGGCGCGTTCGACAGCATGAAGCTGCTGGGTCAGCTCGAGGCAAGGGCGTCCTTCCTCCATCATGCCGATGACATTGCGCAGATGGCCTTCGGCGCGCTTGAGACGTTTGACGATATCCGGATGAGTTTGATGCTCTAGCTTATCCATGGCGTTTGACTTATCCCCCCGGGGAGGATACGTCAACGCCAACGCATCCTCCCCGGGGGATAGACTCAAAACTTTGCGCCGACCGTGCCGGATCTGCTGTTTGGGCTGGATCAGGACGCGGCCGGCGCGATGGCATCATCGGCGCAAGTGTCACAGATCAACCATACAAGGCGGAGATAGGGGTTCAGCGCCGCAAGGCTCAGCTCGAACGTCCACGCTTCAAGAGGTCAGATAATGCAGCAGAGCAACCGGCTGAGACTCGCAGTCCTTTGTCTGTGCCTTCTCATGTCGGCCTGCCATGGCGCGAGCAGTGATGTCGCTACCGCGCCCATGTTTGAAGATGATCACGGTCTGATGACCGTGCCGGCCGGCTCGCCCCTGCGTTCACACCTGGCCGTCCAGAGCCTTGGAGGCGGCGAGGGGAACGCCGTCCTGGCCTTGCCGGCTGCCGTGGAGGCCGATCCGGCGCGGGTGACCAACATTCTCGCTCCTGTCACAGGCCGGCTGATTTCGGTCAAGGTTGCGCTCGGTCAACACGTGCAAAAGGGCCAGGTTCTTGCGGTGCTTGCCTCTGGAGATTTCGCCCAGGCGTTGTCCGATGCAGATAAGGCCCGCGACGCGGAGGCCTTGACGAAGACGGCTTTGGAGCGCGCCCGAGGGGTCCAGGCGGCCGGCGGGTCTGCGACCAAGGACTTGGAGGCGGCGCAGAGCGCTTACAACCAAGCCGAATCCGAACTGATCCGCGCCCGCGCCCGCGTTCTCGCCCTTGGCGGCGCTTCGGCCGAAGCGCCGCATGCCTTGCTCCTGAAGGCGCCGCAGAGCGGCGTCGTGACGTTTCTGGCGGCCGCCTCGGGGGCTGTCGTCAGCGACCCGACCGCCACATTGATGACCGTGACCAACATCGACCGCGTGTTCGTGACAGCCAATCTTGCCGAAGACGATATCGGAAAGGTTCCCATCGGCGCGGACGCCGATATCGCTCTGACAGCCGACCCCGGCCGGAGTTTGCGCGGAAGGGTCAGCGAGATCGACGCCTTGATCCAGCCCGACACGCGCCGCCAGAAGGTGCGCATCGCCCTCGACAACCCCGCCGGCCGTTTGATGCCGAATATGTACGCGACGGTCCGTTTTTCCGTACCGGCGGCGGGCGGCGTGGATGTGCCTCAATCGGCGCTTCTGATGAACAACGACGCCATCAGCGTCCTCGTCGAGGTGAGGCCCTGGGTGTTCCAGCGCCGGGCCGTGCGGATCGGCGATGAGACCGATAAGACCGCCCATGTCCTCAGCGGTTTGAAGACCGGCGACCGGATCATCGTCCGGGGTGGGGTCCTTTTGAATGATTAATCGTCTGCTCCAGTTCTGTTTTGACCATCGCCGCACCTTCATGGCCCTGGCCGGGCTCCTGGCGGTCGTGGGTTACTTCAGCTGGACCAAACTTTCGATCGAAGCCTACCCAGAGCTCTCACCCGTTACGGTCCAGGTGACGACCCAGCTTCCAGGACTGGCGGCCGAGGAGATCGAACAGCAGGTCACAATCCCTCTGGAGCGCGGCCTTGGGAACACCCCGGGTCTCGTTTCTATGCGCTCGAGCAGCACCTTTGGTCTGTCGCTGATCACCCTCGTGTTTCGGGATGGGACTGAGGATTACTGGGAGCGCCAGCGGGTGAGCGAGCGGATCGCTCAGGTGACCCTTCCGGCCGGGATCACTCCGTCGCTCGACCCGGTTTCAGGACCCTCTGGCGAAATCTATCGCTACACCCTTGAGTCTGAGACCAAAAACCTCATGGAGCTCTCGGAGATTCAGCGATGGATCGTTATCCCGGCGCTGAACCAGGTCCAGGGTGTCGCCAATGTCGACAACTTCGGCGGGTACACCAAGGAGTTCCAACTCGAGCTCGATCCCAATGCGCTTACCCGATATGGCGTTGCGGTCGGCGATATTGTCAACGCCATCAACAACAATACGGCCATCGCCGGCGGCGGACGGGTCTCGCGCGGCGAGCAGTCCTATATCGTTCGCGGCGTCGGCCGGGTGTTGTCCCTAAAAGACATTGGCGCGATCGTTGTCGCCCAACACGGGGGTGTTCCGGTTCAGGTTCGAGATCTTGGCCGGATGAAGATCGGCCATCAGGTCCGCGAGGGCATTCTTGGCAAGGACTATAACCCCGACACGGTCGAAGGCATCGTCGACCTCCTCAAGTATGAAAACCCGTCCAAAGTGCTTGAGCGCGTCCATGCGCGGGTTGACGCGCTCAATCATCAGCTTGCGCACCAGAACGTCCAGATCGTTCCCTATATCGATCGCGACAACCTCGTCCACGCCACGGTCGAGAACGTAGCGCGCACGATCGTCGAGGGGGTCGTGCTCGTTTGCGTGATCTTGATCCTGTTCCTGGGAAGCGCCCGGGTGGCGTTGATCGTGGCGGCGACCATCCCGATAGCCCTCGCCTCAGTGTTCATTCTCATGAACCTCTTCCACATGCCGGCGAACCTCTTTTCCCTGGGCGCGATCGATTTCGGGGTGATCGTCGATGGCGCGATCGTCGTAACAGAGGCGTTGCTGCGCCTTCGCGAACGGCTGCCGGGCGACACAATGCCGAAGGATCTTGCCGTCGGGACCGCGTCCCAGGTCGCACGCCCAATTTTCTTCGCCACCCTGATCATCATCACAGCCTACTTCCCCTTGCTCGCCTTTCAGAACGCCGAGGGAAAGCTGTTCAGGCCCATGGCTTTCACGGTCGGCTTCGCCTTGTTCGGCGCCCTGACCTACGCCCTCACGCTCGGGCCCGGCCTAACCTACATCGCCCTCAAAAGTCCGATCACCGTGCGGCCCGTTCACGTGATCGAATGGTTGCGCAAAGGCTATCGGGATGCGCTCGATCGACTGCTAAAGCACCTGCCCGTGGCCTACGTGATCGCCGCTGTGGCGCTCGTTGCTGTGGTTACGCTTGGAGCCAGCGTCGGCAGAGAGTTTCTGCCGGACCTGGACGAAGGCGCCCTGTGGCTTCAGGTGCAATTGCCGACCGGCCTGTCTCTCGACAAAGCAAGCGAGATGGCCAGCGAGCTCAGACGGACGGTGAAGTCATTTCCCGAGGTCTCTTATATTGTCACTCAGACCGGCCGCAACGACACCGGCACCGACCCCTGGACCCCGTCGCACATCGAATCTGGGGTAGGGCTCAGACCTTACAACACCTGGCCTGATCATGAATCCAAAGCCCAGTTCATCAAGAGGCTGAGCGCGCGTTTAGCCCAACTGCCCGGAATGCAAGTGGGGATCAGTCAACCGATCGTCGACGGCGTCAACGACATGGTGGGCGGCGCCCACAGTCCCCTTGTGCTGCGCATCTACGGGAACGATTTCAGGGAGCTGCGGCGCGTAGGGGGCGAGATTGTGGATGTTCTTCGCCAAACGCCCGGCACCGGCGAAGCGTCCATCTTTCAGGAGCCCCCGATCCCGCAGATTGTCATCGACGCCGATCGCGACGCAGCAGCGCGATACGGAATCAACGTCGGCGACATCATGAGCCTGGTCCAAAATGCGGTGGGCGGCGCGCCGATCACCCAGATTTACAATGCCGACGAGACCCACAATATCACTGTGCGGCTTCCGGCCGATGTAGCCTCGAGTCCTGAAAAGCTCGGCGCCCTCGTGTTGACCTCGTCGAGCGGCGCTCAGGTTCCCCTGAACCTTGTGGCCCATGTAAGGCTGCAGACCGGCGAGAGCACTATCTCCCATGAGCTCGGAAATCGCCAGCTGACCATCCGGATCGACAACCGTGGGCGCGCCCTGTCTCAATATCTGGCGGATGCGCAGAAACGGATCGACGCAGGCGTCCGATTTGACCGCGGCGCCTATCGCCTGGAGTGGGCCGGCCAGTTCGAGAACGAGCAGCGCGCCCAGTCGCGGCTCGTGCTGGTGATGGGCCTGGTTCTACTGTTGATGGCTGGGCTCTTGTTCTTCCAGTTCGGAACCTTGCGCCATGCCCTCCTCATCCTCGGCGTGGTGCCGCTGGCCGCGCTGGGGGGCCTGATCGCCCTTCACGTGCGCGGCGAGACCTTGAACATCGCAACGGCGGTGGGCTTCATCGCCTTGTTTGGGGTCGCTGTTCAAAATGGGATCATCATGGTGTCCAATATCCATCGGGTCCGCGATCGCCATGATACCCTCGAGGAGGCGGTCATCGCAGGCGCTGCAGAACGGTTCAGGCCGGTCCTTTTGACGGCGACCGTCGCGTCTGTCGGCATGCTGCCAGCGGCGCTTGCGACCGGTGTCGGCACCGATGTGCAGCGCGGCCTCGCCACGGTCGTGGTGGGGGGCCTGGCGATCGCCACCCTGTTGACCCTGTTCATCTTGCCGGCGCTTTACGTCGCCTTGGAGACCCCTTTCGAAGCTCGGGCAGGAAAAGCCCCGCACGCGGAGCACGCGCATTGAGCCGGCTGATTTCCAACGCGGGACGGCATACGGCGAGGCTCGCACTTCTGGTCTCGCTGACAGCCTGCGCAGTCGGACCCAACTATCATCGGCCGACGCTCGCAGCATCGGCCGGCGTGGGCGCCGGCGCCGATCAGCCTGGCCTGGTCTTGGGGTCTGACGTGCCAGCGGACTGGTGGAGGGTGTTCCACTGCGCCGACCTCGATGCGCTGGTCGCAGAGGCGCTGAAACATAATTCAACCATCGCCGCAGCTCAGGCGACGCTGAGATCGGCGCGCGAGCAGGTCAAGGCCCAACGCGGCGCATACTTTCCAAGCGTGGCGGCCAGCCTGGAACCCAGTCGACAAAGGTTCGCGCCGGTCTTGTCGAGCCCGCTTGAAAGCGGCGCTGACCTTTACACCCTCACCACGACCCAGGTCAGCGTTTCTTACGTTCCCGACTTATTCGGCGCCAACCGACGCGCGGTGCAATCGCTCCAGGCGGAGGAAGATCAGCAGCGGTTCGAACTTGAAGCCGCGCGGCTGACCCTGGCGTCAAACGTCGTTCAGGCGGCAATCCAGGATGCGGCTCTGCGTGAGGAAATCGCGGTCACCAACGCTATCATCGCCGATCAGCGACAGACCCTGGCCTCGTTCCAGCGACAGTATCAACTGGGTCAGGCGTCGAAATCCGATCTCGCCCTCCAAGAGGCTTTGCTGGCGCAGTCCGAAGCGAACCTGCCGCCGCTTGAGAAGCAGTTCCGGGTCAACCAGGACCTCTTGGCCGCCCTGGTGGGGCGCACGCCTGCAGAGCCGGTCACCGCCCGGTTCGAGTTCAAAGCCCTGAGGCTTCCGGACCAATTGCCCCTGAGCCTTCCCGCAGAGATCGTCGCGCATCGCCCCGATGTGCAGATCGCTGAAGCGCAACTTCGCGCCGCCAGCGCCCAGGTCGGGGTCGCCGCCGCCGCACGATGGCCCAATCTTGACATCACCGCGGCGGCTGGCGGCGCTGCCTTGAGTTTCACCCCAGCCTTCAACAACGCCAACGCCTTCTGGAGCCTTGCGGCGGGTCTGACCCAGCCGGTGTTCGATGGCGGCGCCCTTTTGCATCACGAGCGGGCGGCAAAGGCGGCGTACGCGGCGGCGGCGGCGCAATATCAAGGCACGGTGGTTGGGGCGTTCCAGAACACGGCGGATGTCTTGCGAGCCCTGGCGAGCGACGCGGACGCAGAGCGGGCGGCCGAGACGTCCCAAGCCGCATCCCGGCGCAGTCTGCAGATCGCAGCGCGGCAATTTGACCTCGGCGACCTCAGCCGATTGGCGGTCTTATCGGCCGAACAGACAGAGGCGCAGGGCAAACTCGCTGTGCTCCAAGCGAAGGCCAATCGATACGAAGACGTGGTCGCTCTGTTTCAGGCGCTGGGCGGCGGCTGGTGGAGCCGCAGTCCAGGCCCGCCCGGAGCGAAGCCCTCTTTAGGGGACTGAACATGGCGGAACCTTTGATGACTGCGCCGATCCATCTCTACCGAGATCCAGAGGTGTTTGAACGCGAGCGTGAGGCCATTTTCGCCAGAACCTGGCAGTATCTCGGCCTTGAGGCGGATCTCGTACGCACCGGCGAATATCTGGCCGAGACCCTCGCGGGCTTCCCCATCCTCGTGGTGCGCAACGCCGAGGGTGCGCTGCGCGGCTATCACAACGTCTGTCGTCATCGCGCCGGACCTCTTGTCGCCGAGGCCAAAGGGCGCTGCGACCGCGAGCTCGTCTGCCGTTTTCACGAATGGCGCTATACCTTTGATGGCCGGCTTCTGGAGCCGACCGGCTTTGGCGAAGGCGAGGGACTGAATCTCGCCGATTACGGCCTGCTTCCTGTCCTTGTCGAAGTCTGGCGTGGGTTCATATTCGTCAACCTGGACTTAGGGGCCCCGGCGCTGTCGCTCCAATTGCAGGCTCTGGACGATCGCCTCGGTCGCCAGCCCCGGCGCTCCGCCAAACTTCGGGACAGCCATCCGGTCGCCTGCAACTGGAAGGTATTCGTGGAAAATTATCTCGACGGCTATCACAAGGAGGGCGTTCATCCGGCCCTTGCGGTCGAAACCGGGGCCAAACGATACGATATCCACATGAGCGGCAAGACGGCCCTCTATGAGGTTCACGGCACGTCAGGGCCAGCCGAGAGTCTGTGGGCCTGGATCTGGCCGAACACCGGCGTGTCCGTGTACCGGGGCGTTCTGATGCTGGAGCATATGCGGCCCGTGGGGCCGGACCGGACCCAGATCGAGCATGTTTTTCTCCATGAGCCCGAAGACCCCAGGGTCGAAGCTGCGATCCTTAATGCTGAACGCATCACCGAGGAAGACGCCTGGCTCAGTGAGCGTGTGCAGGGCAATCTTGATGCTGGGATCTATCGGCAAGGTATTCTCTCCAGGGCTCACGAAGGCGCCGTCGCGTGGTTCCAGGCGGAGGTTGTCGGGGCGCTGGGTTGAGGACCGTGGAGACCTGCGGACCTTTGGACGCGCGCCGTCTCAAACCGACCCATGCGCCCTGGCTTCGGCGTCTTTGAGGCCTGAGCGGGGCTCGAGGCTTCGCGGTTGACGCTACGGCGCCGTTGCCGCCCTGGCGTATCAGGCGCAAGCTCTCCCCAACAAAATAAAATATGGGAGAAACGCATGGCTCCGGCAGACGATCTGGCGTTTGCGCTGGACGTGCCGCCGTTCAAGCCCTTGCCCCAGAAGGCGCCGGACGCCTGGGTCGAGCGGCGCGCGGACGGCACAGTCCTGATCGGCTCAAATCATGCGCCGGGCTCCAGCCCCCGCTCGATCGGGCACCTCTTGGCGCAGAAGGCGCTGGATCATCCGGATCGGCCCTATATCCGCCAGCGCGAGCCCGGTCACGGGCCTTGGCGCGAGGTGAGCTATGGTCAGGCTAAAGACGCCGCCGACAGGATCGCTCAATGGTTGCTTGACCAGGGACTGGGCGGCGCTGACGCTGTGATGGTCCTGTCGTCCAACTCGATCGAACACGCGCTGCTGATGCTTGGCTGCTACACGGCAGGGGTTCCGATTGCGCCCATCAGTCCGGCCTATTCCCTGATCTCATCGGACCACGCCAAACTCAAGCACTGCTTCTGCATGGTTCGGCCAAAGGTGGTGTTCGCGCAGAACGCCGAAATGTTCGCCCGGGCCTTCGCGACCCTGAGGACATTGGACCCAGACCTGATCGCCGTCAGCGTGAACGGCGGGGAGGGAAGCCTTGCCTTCAGCGAGGTCATCGGGACGTCGCCGACGCCGCAGATCGCTTCGATCCTGGACACGGTCGGCCACGAGACCACCGCTAAATACCTGTTCACGTCAGGCTCGACCGGGATGCCTAAAGCCGTGCCGCAGACCCATGGCATGTTCGCCGGGGTCATCGCAGGTCAGGAGGGGCTTCGCAGCGAGGAGGACGTTGATCCTGACCTCGTGCCAGAGGCGCTCGAATGGATGCCGTGGAGCCATATATCGGCGGGGAACATCGGCTTTAACGGGGTGTTGTGGTCGGGCGGCATCCTGCATCTTGACGAGGGCAAGCCCATCGCGGGCATGTTCGAAACCACGATCAAGAACCTTTATGAGGTTTCGCCGATCGTGTTTGGCTCCGCGCCGGTGGCCTTCGGCATGCTGGCCGAGGCGATGGAGCGCGACATTGAGCTTCGCCGGTCGTTTTTCAAAAACCTGCGCTACATGGGCTACGGGGGCGCGACGCTATCCAACGACGTCTACACCCGAATGCAGGCGCTTGCTGTGGCGGAGACTGGCCGTCGAATCCCGCTCACGACCATGTACGGGGCGACAGAGACTCAGGGGATCACGGTTGTTCACTGGCCGACCGAGCGGGTCGGCCTGATCGGACTGCCCCTCCCTGGGATCACGCTGAAGCTGGTCCCTAACGGCTCAAAGCTTGAAGTTCGGGTCAAGGGCCCGACCGTGACCTGCGGCTATCTCAATGATCCGCAAAGAACGGGCGAAGCGTTCGACGACGAAGGGTTCTATAAGCTCGGCGATGCGGCAAGGTTCATAGATCCCAACGATCCTGCCCAGGGCCTTGTGTTTGATGGGCGGGTCACTGAGGACTTCAAACTCGATTCTGGGACATGGGTGTCGGTCGGCACCCTTAGGCCAGACCTGGTCGCGGCCTGCAGTCCCTATGTGTTTGACGCGGTCATCGCCGGGCAGGACAAGCCTTTCGCCGCCGCTCTGATATGGCCTGCGCCGGCGGCGCTTGCTGAACTTGGTTCAGACCCTCTCGCCGCCCTGGAGGCGATCCTCAAAACGCGGATCGGGGCCTTCAACGCTGCGGCGGGCGGATCATCGCGACGGATAGGCCGGTTCAGCATCCTTCGCGATCCCCCGTCGATCGACGCCGGAGAAATCACGGACAAGGGCTATGTGAATCAGCGCGCCGCCCTGGAACGGCGGGCAGAGCGGGTTGCAGCCCTCTACGCCGAACCGCCGGACGCCGGGGTTGTGCGCCTATGAACCGCGATCCGTTGGCGCCTCAGCGGCGCTTCACGACCCCCTTGCCTGACGAGGCCCTCGAGGGTTTGGCCGCTCGGGCTTTGCCCGGGACGCCGCTGGAGCTTGCCCTGGATCAGCTCAAGAGCTGGAACCTGCACATCTTCCTTATGCGCCGCCCACCAGGCCTGCTTCTCGGCAGCGACGTGGTGTTCGTGGAGCCGCCGATTGTCTGACATCGCCGCATGAGCGCCGATCGGTTCGAGGCCGTGATCTTGGACGCGCACATCGCTCCCGGGCACGACGGTGCGGCAGAGTTGATGGTGCGGCTGCGCTATCCGAACGGGGCCGAACAAATCATCTCGCTCGAAGCGGACATCGGGTTCCGACTGATGCGGTCCTGTGGGGCCGCAGACCTATCAGGCCTCGCCGGACACTCCTGGCGGCGCATGATGAGCGACTGAAAACCCTAAGGAGGATGAGATGTTCGACGTCCTGATCAAGAACGGGAGCATCGTCGATGGATCCGCCGCACCGGCCTATATCGGCGATATCGCCATCAAGGATGGCCGTATCGCGAAGGTGGGGCGGGTTGACGGCTCGGCGAGGCGGGTGATCGAGGCCGACGGAAAGGTGGCGGCGCCGGGTTTTATCGATCCCCATACTCATTTTGACGTTCAGCTTCTCTGGGACGGTGCGGCGCGGCCGGCCCTGGCCCACGGCGTCACGTCAGTGGTGCCCGGGAACTGCTCCTTGTCCCTAGCGCCCCTGAAGGCCCATGACCGCGCCAAGCTGATCGGCATGTTCCAGCAAATTGAGGAGATGCCGCCGGAGGCCTTTACCCAGGCTTTCGCATGGACCTGGGAGACCTTTGACGGTTATCGCGAGGCGCTGAGGAGCCGGATCTCCGTTAACGTGGCCCCCTTGGTGGGCCACAGTGTGATCCGCCTCTGGGTGATGGGAGATGCTGCTAACCAGCGCGCAGCCAATCGGGACGAGATCGAACGGATGCAGGCGCTGCTGCGCACATGCCTGGAGGCTGGCGCGGTAGGGTTGTCGACGAGTTTTGTCGACATCGATGACCGGGGCTGGCCGGTGCCGAGCCGCTTCGCCGAATTCGAAGAGCTCGACGCGCTTTGCGCAGTGCTCGGCGAATATGGCCGTATGCTGCAATGCGTGCCGGAGTTCTACGCCATGGACCTCACCATCGCGCGCATCGACCAGCTGGCTGAGCTCTCCATCAGGCACAATATCCCAACGACGTTCTCACCCCTCTTCGACATCTCCGCTGCACCCAACAACGCTCCGCGCGCCATAGCCCGGGTGGAGGAGCAGTTCGCGCGGGGGGCTCGGGTCTGGCCACAGATGCAGACCCGGCCGATCGACATTAGTTTCAGCCTGCTGCGGCCTAGCCTGTTCTTCGCGCGCCTGCCGCGATGGGTTCAGGTGCTTCGCCTGCCTTTGGAAGCGCGCCTCGCCGCGCTCAGGTCGTCCGATACGGTGGCGAAGATGGTGGCTGACCTCGGTCCGGACGGAGGCGAAGCTATGATGGGAGGGCTGATCGTGCGCGGCGGCGATGCCGCGCCTGACGAGGTGGTTGGACACAGACTGTCAGAGATCGCCCGTGACAGGGGTGAGGCGCCAGGCATGGCGCTGATCGGACTTTCCTTGGAGAACGGTCTTGATGTCGCCTTCCTGAGCGCCTCGATGGGACATGAGGACGCCGAGCGGATCGGGTCGATGCTCGCCCACCCCCTCGTGCACATCGGCGCCAGCGATGGCGGTGCGCACCTGGCCTCCTTCGCGACCTATGGCGATACGGGATACCTATTCAGTGAGTTCGTACGCCGCAAAGGCGCCATGAGCCTTGAGCAGGCCGTACGCAAGATTACCGCAGAAACCGCCGACATCTGGGGACTGAAGGACCGCGGGCGGATCGAGGTGGGACGGCATGCCGATATCGTTGTGTTCGATCCGGACCTGATCGCCCGGGGCGAGGAACGCGCCGTATTCGACATGCCCGGCGATGGCATGCGCTATGTCCGCGACTCCATCGGCGTGGAGACCGTTCTGGTCAACGGGGTGGTTTCCTACGAGCACGGCGCCTACACAGATGCGCGGGCGGGTCAGTTCTGCCTTTGACGAGGCTAGCGCCCTGCGGTCAGAATGTATCCGACCCGGGGAAAATGAAGGTGCAGCAAACCCAGGTCCGGGGTGTCTCGCGCAATGGTGAGACGGTGGGCGTCAGCGCAAACCAAAGCGCCTGCAATGGCGTCTCGGCCATAATCGTCGGCCGATAGAATGACGGCCTCGCCAGGACTGACACCCGAAATATCATAAGGGTCGTGCGTTAGGGCTGGGGCAGGTTCTGATGTCTTGGCGACCATAAGGGCGTGTTCGCCCGTGATCTCGACGCGCTCGCCTTCACCGATCGTTCCGAGCTCCGAATGCCAGCTGCGGACCCGCTCAAGGCCCCGGGTCAGCTCATCCAGGAGGTCTGGGAAGACGCTGCCGAGCCACCAGAAATTCATGTTCGCGGCGATGTCGATCAGGCTGGGGCGATCGCCGGCGAGAAAAGGATGACCTGTGCTCGCCAACGCCTGCTCAATAAAGGCTGCGTGCCCCCGCCACTGACCGCGCATGGGTCCAGACGCGGCCGCCATGGCCAAAGGATCGAAGGGCCGGCCGGACAAGGCCTCGCGGTCGGCCAAAAACGCCGGATCGATCCGATCGCCGAGCCGTCCGAAGATGATCGCGACCGTCGCCTGGAACAAAAGCCGATCCGACCACAGGTTCACCGCGAACGCGGGTCCGATATTGGTCTTAGACGCGGGAAGGCGCCGTTCGATCTCGGCAAGAGCAAGCTGGCTGTCGATATAGATATCCGCGCCGATCTGAAGCACGGGCGCGCGGCGGTAGCCCCCGGTGAGTGGGGTGAGATCGGGTTTTGGCAACATGTTGGGCGTGCGGACTGAACGCCATGGCGCCTGCTTAAGCCCAAGAAACGCCCGAACCTTGTGCGAGAACGGCGAGGCGTCGTAGTGGTGGAGAATAAACTCGTCGTGTCCCACCGGCATAGCGCGCTCCTGAGCTTGGCGGCGCCAGGTTAAACCATCCTGAAGCATCGCATGGGCAGCAAATTCGCAGTCCCTTTTGAGGCTGGCGCTTTTCGGGCCTCGCCCGCGACGGGCTAGGGTCCAACGCTGCGTCTTTTGTCTGCTTCAGAGACAGCGGTGCTCCATTGCCTTTGGCCGCCTTAAGCATGCCCACGAATTCGAGCTCTCCAACAGAAAGCTCCCGGCGCAAAAAAGCCTTGGGCGCCCCAGCCCATGGCGGGCGCCCAGGGGAGGCGATTAGCCCCTTAAAACAGCCCGTTCGGCCCTAGAACGGGACCCAGATCCCTTCGCGATAATACCCGCGACCTTCGTGATAGTCGCGCCAATGGTGGTCGTTGTCCCAGCGCTGGTGGAAGTACCAATCGTCAGGGTGATAGATCACGCCAAGGTCCGGCGCATAGGCGTAGCGCCGGTCGGTGTGCCAGCATTCCCCAGCGCGATTGCACACCACATAAGCGGCCGCCGGCGTCGCGCTGAGGCTTACCGCCGCGCCCGCTAGGGTTGAGATCATGGCGGTCGCTGCGAGAAGGCGTTTCATTGACATCTCCAGGGTCAGGTCCAGAACACTGCCAACTTTAACGGACGGAGCATCCGTGCGGTTCCGGCTTTCCGAACCCAGGCTCGAACTGGCCCAGAAACGGTCAAGCCGACGTTGGATTCCGGGGCGGGGTCTTGGGGTTTAGGAGATACGGGGCGCTGGGCCCGCACAGGAGCACGGCCTACCTGCCGGGTTTTGGCATGGGCGCGGCCGGGGGAATAGCGAAGGGCGCAGGCGGTCCGGCGGGAGCCAGCCGTTCGAAACTGCCGCTGGCGCCAATAGCCGCCACGGGACTTTCAAAACCATCGGCGCTAAGACTTGAAACCCCGAAGAACCAGTCGTCGATATTCACCCCCGCCAACGTCGCCTCATGGGCCGCGCCTAAGAAAGGGCGGCTGTAGCGCCACTGAGGCTCGGTGGTGTCGCGCCACCACACCCGATAGGCCGCGGCGCCTGGAACTGGACGCCACTTTACCGTCGTATCCGGCGAGACTGCGCCTTGAAGATCCACCTCGCTCGGCGGCGCGGGCGCCGCAGCGAGGGCGGCCAGGGTCGCGACATTCAGGCGCGTGACCTGGGCGAGGTAGGCAAAGTCGACCCCTTCGAGACGATCGCCATAGCGGATCCCGTTTTCAACCCGGATGTCCTGGTGTTGACGGGTATAGTTTTCGGCCGCCTCGGTCACCCTTACCGCCGGAAAGCCTTGTTTTAGCATCTCAAGATGGTCGCCCCCGCGTCGGAATCGGTCAGGCCGGTAGATCAGCTTGACCTCAAGGTTCAGGAGATAGCGCTCACCCAGGGCTTGCATGAACCGTGCGAGGTTGCGTGAGGGGCTGTCGAGTTCTTCTCCAGCGCTCTGACGCGCACGCGCCTGCTCTGGGCTCTCATTGGTGCGCGCGCCTTCGGAGAAGACCCGCACATGGGTATTGTCGATCACCCCGCCGATCCCATGAATATTGCCGACGATGTCGTTGTTCAGGTCGGCTTCGACTTTCCAGCCTTGCTGGACCGCGTAGTCGGCCAGAACCTTGCCACCGAACAGGCCCTGCTCCTCTCCGGAAAGCACGGCGTAGACGATGGTGGCGGGAAACCTCTGTTTGGACAGCACCCGCGCCGCCTCGATCACCGCTGAAGTGCCCGAACCGTCGTCGTTGGCGCCAGGCGCAGGGGACTTGGCGTCGAGAATGTCGCTCACCCGGGTATCGATGTGACCCGAGATAATCACGACCCGATCCGGATCGGTCGTTCCGCGTTGGATCGCAAGCACGTCCATCACCGCTGTAGGTGTCGGAATTCGAGAGCCGGTAAAGGTTTGGGATGGGGTCTGGATTTGCAGGCATCCGCCGCAGGCCTCAGACATCGCCTGGAACTGAGACGCCACCCACCGACGTGCTGCGCCAATGCCGTGGGTGTCTGAGGCAGTCTCTGACAGGGTGTGACGGGTCCCGAAGCCGACGAGCCGTGTATCGGTGTCCTCCAAGCGCTCGGCCGAGACCTCGGCGACCAGGGCCTTTATGAGCGGCTGTTCGCCGGCGAGCGGGACCTCGGCCCTCACGGGCGCGGCGACAACCAGGGCGGCCGCAAGGCCGAGCGCAATCGGCTTCAATCGATGTCCTCCAGATAAAGGTCCGGAGGAATCCTAGCGGCAATCCCGCCTCTGGGGCGAGCCCCCCGATCGGGGCGGTGGGCCCCTTAATAACGCGCGGCAAGCTCGGGCGCTCGGCCGGGCGGGGTTCAAACGGTCAGCTTCGGCGGCGCTCTTGAACGTGGGTGTGGAGCTTCGCTGAGCGCTTGGCTTGTCGGAGATCAAGATGACCCAGGAGGCGCCGCCGAGGCGCTGCGGGCATCTGCAGGCGCGCGGCGCCGAATCGTGGCGCACTGCTTGTCTCTTCCTTTAGGATAGGTCCATGACCTCGCTTCTTCTCGCCCTATTTTTGTTTGGGCCGCATGGGGTGCAGACCCATAGCTACTCCATCAAGCCCTGGGTGCTTAAGGTCTCTCTTGATCGTTTCACAGGGGCCGTGACCTGCAGCGCAAAAACCCGCGGCGCCAAGCTCGACGGCGCGCGCCTGAGTTTTGACGTCGGCCGGTATGTGGACGTCAATGAGGCGGAATACCGGCTGGACGCCGGGGCCGCGCACAAGCTTTTGAGCCTGACCAGCGACAGCGGCTACCGCGAGTCATTCCACTTTGATCCTGACCGTGACAGCCATCTTGTGTTCTTCAAGGTGGAAGACCTTGCCGGCGCCCAAAGGCTCTATGTGCGGCCCTCCAACCGGGGCGCGGTCGCGAGCTTTGACGTCGCCGCCCTGCCAAGATTGATCGAGGCGGAGAAAGGGCTCCGCTGTCCTTCAAGCTAGTTTCTTAGGAGACGCGCCATCTGCACTCAGGTCCGCCTCCGGCGCGCTGGTCGCTCAGATGTCGAGGCGATCCAACGCCTGACCCGCGAGGCTTATGCCAAATGGGTAAAGCTGATCGGGCGCGAGCCCCTTCCCATGCTGGCTGACTATGCCGAGGCGATCGGTCGCCATCGTTTTGATCTTCTCTACACATCCTCCAAACTCACCGGCTTGATTGAGACCGTCGAAGAGGAGGACATGCTTTTGATCGTCAACCTTGCTGTGCGTCCAGGCGCACAAGGGCGAGGCTTCGGCACGCAGCTGATCGCCCATGCGGACCGCCTCGCCGCAGAAGCGGGCCTCAGGGGCGTTCGCCTCTACACCAATCAGCGGTTCACAGATAATATTCGTCTCTATTCCTCCCTCGGATATCGGCAGGTTCGCACCGAGGTGCTGGATCGCGGGATTGTTGTGCATATGATCAAGCTTTTAACGGGATAGCGCGGCGATCACGCACCTTCGGAGTTGGCGAAATCGAGCGCGGCGAGATCACGATTTGAATGGTTTCGTTTGGTTCAGCGTCGAGGCCCCAAAGTCTGAAGGCGGCGCGGCGCTGAACATGGGGCTTCAGGCGAGGGGGTGTTCCTCACTTTTTTGTCAAGACAAGATTGGAGAGGCCCCCGAGCGCGCCCTCTAATCAAGGCGCGCACCATGAACTCGGCGGCGGCTCCTTTCGCAGGCTGAGCCTGGTCCGGCGGACCGGTCCGAGCGTCAGGGCGTCCTTCGCACAAGACCAGACGCCCCATATTGGCTATACCTGCAACCATCTGGAGCAGATAATGTCGCAGTCGAGCTGGTGGGTTTGGGCGCTCGCATCAGCTGCTTTTGCGGCCTTGACCGCGGTGTTCGGCAAGGTCGGGGTTCAGGACATCTCAAGCGACCTCGCCACCTTCATCCGCACGCTGGTGATCCTGCCGGTTCTGGGCCTGCTGCTTTTCGCAACCGGACAATGGCGCATGACCCAACCGCTCATGCCGCGCACCCTTGGCTTTCTGGTCCTCTCCGGCCTGGCGACCGGAGCGTCTTGGATCTGTTACTACCGAGCGCTAAAGCACGGCGAGGCCGCCAAGGTGGCCCCGATCGACAAGCTCAGTGTTGTGCTGGTTGCGATTTTTGGCGTCGCCTTTCTTGGCGAAAGGCTGGCGGCGCGCAACTGGATCGGGTTAGGCATGGTCGCGTTCGGCGCCTTGCTTATCGCCGCAAAGGCGCCGGCCTGAGCCCACATCCCGATTGAGGGTTGAATGCTTCGACGACAGCTGGCGGCCGCCCTGGCCATTGCATTCGCGGGGCCGGCCCTGGCCGCTCCCGCCTATACCTTGACCAAGAGCACGACCCTCGGCGCCCCAGACCGCTGGGACTATGTGGTTTTCAGCCCGGACACGGAACGGGTTTATGTTGCGCACGGCGACCGGGTTGCGGTCATCCAGGCGCAGTCCGGCGCGCTTGTCGGGGAGGTTCAAGGGATCTCCGGCGGCGCCCACGGCTCGGCGATATCAGCCGCCACCGGTCAGGGCTTCACCGACGATGGCCGTAATGGATTGGCCATCGTGTATAATCTGAAGACCCTGAAGATCACCCAACAAATTCCCGCCGATAAGGATGCCGACGCGATCGCCTCGGACGGAGCCAGCGGCCACGTCTTCGTGATCGAAGGCGACCCGGGCGCCATTACCGTGATCGATCCTAAAACTGACGCCGTCGCGGCGACGATCAAGGTGGGCGAGAAAATGGAGTATGGCGCAGCCGACGGCAAAGGCGCCCTCTTCGTGGCCGGCGCCGAAAAGCGGGATCTTTTGAAGATCGACGTCAGGACCAACACCGTGATCGACCGTTGGCCGACCCCAGATTGCGTCGCCCCGCATGGTCTGGCCGTCGACGCCGAGCACCGCCGCGCCTTCATGGGCTGCGTCAACAGCGTGATGATGGTGGTGGACACCGAAAACGGGGCCGTCGTGGCCAAGTTGCCGATCGGCCGTGGCAATGACGCGGTCGCGTATGATCCCAAGCGCAAGCGGGTGTTCAGCTCCAACGGTATCGATGGCACAATCAGCGTCTATCAGGCGCTTTCGCCCGACACCTATCAGGCGCTCGATACGATTTCGACAGCCGTGAGCGGGCGGACCATGGCCGTGGATCCGAAGTCAGGCAGGCTGTTTGTCGCCGCTGCTGATGTTGATCCGCCTAGCACGCCAGGGGGCCGCCCACGCCCCAAGCCAGGGACCTTGCGACTGATGATGCTTGACCCCGTCCCTTAGGCGCTCGACCAGGCTGAGACCGGGTTTCGCAGTTTCGGCGTCACGAGCACCAGGACCACCATCAAGAGCGCGATCACCGCTGTCGCTGAGAACCGGCCGAAGTCCAGGCCCCCTTGGCCATGCGGCTTGGTCAGGGTGTCGCCTAGGGTGGCGCCGAGGGGGCGGGTCAGGATGTAAGCCGCCCAGAACAGCACAGCCTGGGGCAGGAGCCTCAGCAGATGCAGCACGGCCACGGCGGCGATCAGGCCCGCGAACAGCACGGCGGCCAGCTCGAAGCCCCAGGGGTCCCAGCCGCCGGCCGGGGCCTGGGCCACCCTGTCCATCACATCGGGAATCGTGTCGGAACTGAAGTCCCCGAGCGCAGTGCCGAGCGTGTTGGAGACCAGGATGGTGAGCCAGTAGAAAACTTCGTCGGTCCGGGTGGTGATCCGGTCCGCGGCGATGCGGCCCGTGGTCAAACGCCAGGCGATGAGAACCAGTATGACGACGCCAAGCAGAATAGCCGACGAGAGGATGTAGCCTGTGTGCAGAGTGCGGTCGATAAAATCGGAGGTGGTGGTGCCGACTGTAGTCGTGGCGACCACCACCAGCCAGTAGGGTAGAGGATGGTAGCGTTTGGCGATGACCTGACCGGTCATGGTGATGACGAAGAAGGCGAGAAAAATCAGGGTCGCGACGAAATAGCCGGCCTTCAGCGTCATAGACACCGCATCTCCACCGGTCTCACCGACTGTCGTCGCGCAGATCTTCACGAGCCAGAACATCAAGGTCGCTTGGGGCGCCTTGCTCACGGCTGCATAGACAGCCCCACGGTCGCGCTGTTCGCGCATCAGCGATCGTTCCTCAGTCGAAGCAGGCTGAACAGGTTCATCATCCAACGCGCGAGTTCAATGGATGTTTTTGCGATTCGGCTAAGGCGTTGCACTTTTCTCGGCGCGCTCATTGCGCCCGCCTTGGCCTTCGCCGGGCCTCCCTATCTGACCGACGATCCCCAGCCGACCGATCCTGGTCATTGGGAAATCTACACCTTCGCCCAAGGCTCCATGGCGAACGCAGCTCTAAGCGGGGAGGCCGGGCTCGACCTCAACTACGGCGGCGCCAAAAACCTGCAGATCACCGCGGTTTTGCCCATCGGTTTCTACAATGAGAACGGCTTTTCGGCCTCGGGCCTGCGGACCGGGACCGGGATGATTGAACTTGCCGCCAAATTTAAGGTTTTGGAGCAGAGCGATGCAAGCGTGCTGCCCGACCTCAGTATTTTCCCGCGTCTTCTGATCCCGACGGACCATGGCTTCGGATACGCCCGGACCAATCTGTTCCTGCCCCTATGGGCAGAGAAGGATTTTGGTGCTTGGCAGGTCTTCGGCGGCGGCGGCTATGAGCTAAATCCGGGGGCCCGCGCCAAGGATTTCTGGCAGGGCGGGCTCGCCGTGAACCGAACCATCACCCAAAAGCTTCAGCTTGGCGTCGAGATCTATGGGCAGACGTCCGACACGGTCGCCGGCGACGGCTATACGGCGGTGAATTTCGGCGCGACCTATCGGCTCATCGAACACTGGTCATTGCTGACGTCTGCGGGGCCGGCTTGGATCCAGGGCGGCGGCCATGGCGCAGTGTTCTACCTTTCGCTGAAGGCCGATTACTAAACCGGTGAGATGTGACCCTGGCGCGTGTTCGCAGCGAATCAGCCCCGACACGACGTTAAGGCAAGGCCTCTCATCCAGAGGCGCCGGGGTTTTAGGACCCTTTTCCAGATCCCCGGGCGCGATGGTGTCAGCGGTCCACGGGTTAACCGCCATTTCACAGCCTTGCGTTAAGTTATAAAGGCTGGAAAGGAAATCTCGGCGCGTGTTCAGACACCTCCGCACCAGACTAACGGCCCTCTACGCCGGCCTATTCATGGCCGCGCTGGTCGCGATCGCCATCGCGGCTTACGCAGCGTCCATGGCCAACGCTGAGCGGCTTGGCCGTGATCAACTCGCGGCCTCGGGCGTGGTGTTCGATCGTCTGCTCGCCACCCGCATGGACGCGCTTGAGGATGAGGCTGCGCTTCAAGCTCACGACTTTGGCTTCCAGAGCGCTATTGCGACCCATGACAGCGCCACAGTCCGCTCCGCGCTCGACAATCTGGCGGCGCGTCTCAACCTCAACATGGCTTTTGTCGTGGATGCTCAAGGGCGCGTGACCGCTCAAGATCCCGCTCTCGATGGACAGCTTCCCTCAGACGTGGTGCGCGCTGTGCAGGCCTCCGATACTCCGATATCCGGCCTGTTCCGAGTTGGGGCCAAGACCTTTGAGGCGCTAGCAGCCCCGATCCGCATGCCGGGAACATCCGGTTGGGTGGTGTTCGCCAAGACCCTTGGCAAGGGCGAGATGACTCAGCTGGAGCGACTGTCCGCCATTCCACTGCAGGCCGCCGTGGTCAGCCGCGATCCTGGAGGCCGCTGGACAGCCCCTGACGATGTCGGCGCCCTGGGCGCCGATCCCATGCAGGTCAACCCGCGTCTCGTCTCGATGCTTGATCACGCGTCGATCTTGTCGCGGCCAGAACGACTCGACTTCTCAGGCGGGGCCGGCGCGTCTTTGGTGTTCGCTCACCGGCTCAAGGGGCTTGGCGATAGCAGCGAGACCCTCCTCTTGCGCTATCGGCTCGCGGACGCCATGACGCCGTTCAACAGCTTATTCCGAGGCATAGTCCTGATCGGTCTCGTGGGCGTTTTCGCGTTGATTGGCGGGAGCTGGCTGATCGCCGGCACCCTTACCGAGCCCCTTTCAGCGCTCGGCGCCGTCGCCCGACGGCTCCAGGCTGGCGAACGCGACGCGCGCGCGTCTCTTGCGGGTAGCGATGAAATCGCCGGCTTAGGCGCCGCGTTTAACGCCATGGCCGACGCCATCGCAGAGCGCGAAGCCAGTCTTCTCACCGCCAAGGAGCGCGCAGAGGCTGCGGACCGGGTAAAGGGCGAATTCCTGGCCAATATGAACCACGAGCTGCGCACGCCGCTCAACGGCGTGCTGGGAAGCGCCAGCGTCCTGGCCGGAACGCCGCTGAGCCCAGAGCAGCAAGGCATGGTCGAGCTGATCAAGAGCTCTGGCGAAGGGTTGCAGCGCATCGTCGACAGTGTGCTCGACGTCGTAGAGCTGAACTCGGGCAAGATTGGCTTGGTCGATACACCGTTCGACCTCAGCGCGGTCATCCATGCCATCGCCGCTTCGACGACCCGCGCGGCCGCCGCTAAGGAGCTTGGGTTCGAGCTTCGCGGCGAAAGCGATTTGGTCGCCTTGCGCCCGGTCTGGGCGAGGGGGGATGGTCGGCGGCTGAGTCAGGTTCTGTCGAGCCTCCTAGACAATGCGGTGAAGTTTACTGATCGCGGAGTGGTGCGCCTCATCGTGAGCCGTGTCGGTGAGGTGTGGCGGTTCGAAGTGCATGACACGGGCGTTGGTTTTGACGACAGGGAGGCTGAGGCCCTGTTCCATCCCTTCCGCCAGGCGGACGGATCGATGACCCGCCGGTTCGGCGGCGTAGGCTTGGGCCTCAGTCTCGCCCGAGATCTCGCTCGCGCCATGGGCGGCGAGGTGGAGGCGCGCGGCGTTCCAGGCGAGGGCGCCTGTTTCACCTTTACTGCTCCATTATCGCCTTCGGAAAGTCCTGGCCCGGTGAGTTCGCCAAGCCACGCGCAAGCCCAAGACGCCGAACACCCGTCTCCGGTCCGGATCCTCCTGGCTGAGGATAATGCCGCAAACCGGGCGGTGGTGAAGCTTATTCTCGGCGAGGAGGGCATTGAATTGACCAGCGTTGAGAACGGCGCCCAGGCGGTGGAGGCGTTCGCGCGGGCTCCTTTCGATGTCGTGCTGATGGACCTGCAGATGCCGGTCATGGATGGCCTTACGGCGATAAGTCTTATTCGCCAGAGCGAGTCGGAGGCGGCGCGGACGCCCATCATCGTGCTCAGCGCCAACGTGCAGGCCGAGCACCTTGAGGCTTCGGCGGCCGCCGGCGCCGACATCCACCTCGCCAAGCCGATCCAGGCGGCGACCCTGCTCGGCGCTCTCCAGCATGTCCTTGCCAATGCAGAGGCGTCCGCGGCGGCTTAACGGCGCGCCGACCCCTTGGAGCGCCCGCCAAGACCACCAAGGCGCGGCTTGGAGGGCCGAGGCCAAGCGTGGGGCCCCGAGCGCGAGGAATTGCTCCACAGGCGGCCGCATGAGGCATGGCGGTATGGCCAAAGCCGGTGACTCCGCGCTTCGTTCGATCCTCATCGTCGGGGCAACGGCCCTGTTGCGGCGCCTCCGCGCCGGCCGTCACAAGCCAACACCATGGCTAGCCGCACTTGTGGAGCGGAAGCCGCCCAACTGGGTGGCCCTGGCGCTGGCCAATAGGGTCGCCGGCATGGCTTGGCGATTGATGGTCGGGCGCGATCTACGTCAGGCCGCCCGTGGCGGCGCCGGCCTGATCTGAAATCGGCGCTGGCGCGCTAGCAAGGCTGCCTGCGGATCGACACTGAAACTGCAGGACGCGGTTGATGCAAGGACCGATCGGTCGATACGCGCGAGCTTCCGAAGGTGCACTGACATTCCCAATGCCGCCAATGTGCTTGGAGCGGGCGTGGCGAACACCATCTTGGCCGGCGAGCCGATCTCGCGCAAAAAGACCGGGCATCTGAGAGCAAGCGATCAGGTCGGAAGTCAACCAAACTCCTGACAAGTGGGGGCCGTCCACATCTGCAACCTCTACGCCGTAACCAAAATGCGCGCCGAAATTGGGGCGCTCGCCCGCGCCATTGGCGACCGGAACAACAATCAGCCGCCGATGTCCGGTGTTTATCCTGACTATTCGGCGCCCGTCGTCGTCCATACCGAAGGTTTGGAGCGCACCTTGCGCGATATGCGCTGGGGGCTGCCATCCTCCAAGAAGGCCCTAATCGACGCCGCCCGAAAACGTGCCGACAAGCTGCGCGCAAAGGGACAGGCGGTCGATTTTGAACACCTGCTTAGGATGGAGCCCGACAAGGGAACCACCAACGTTCGCAATACATCAAGCAGCCATTGGAAGCGCTGGCTTGGACCGGCGAACCGCTGCCTTGTGCCCTTCACCAGCTTCAGCGAGCCCGACCAGGTGGGCGGATCCTTGAGACCCGTCTGGTTTGCCCTGGACGACAGTCGGCCCCTGGCGTTTTTCGCAGGTATCTGGACGCCATGGACCTGCGTCCGAAAGGTCAAGGAAGGCGAGGTTTCCTGCGAGGTGTTCGGTTTCTTGACGACGCAGGCCAATGCTGAGGTGGCGACCTATCATTCCAAGGCCATGCCCGTAATCCTAACGACAGAGGCTGAGCGCGATCTTTGGATGAGCGACGCGCCGTGGGAGGAGGTGATGCACCTGCAACGTCCCTTGACCGACAGCGCGCTGCGGGTGGTGGCGGTTGGAGAACGGGTGGATCCGGCGTCGCCGGCTTGAGTCAGGTGCAACGCAGCGGCGCGCTATGCGACGGTTCGGCGCGGTGCAGGGCCTTGCTGCGCCATCGTCCTGGTTTCGCCCTCTGGACCGGTGCGAGGTGATGTGGTGCGTTGTGAGCCCCGTCCATCGCTCCGACCATCCCATGCCAACAGATTGACCCGGATGCTTGCCATGACAATTCGCATCACCGCATTTGAACGTTCCCCCGACGGCGGCAGGGGACTAGCGCGTGATACGCGCGTTCGCTGGGCGCTGGAGGAGGTAGGCCAGCCCTATGAGGTCCACCCGGTTTCGTTCGCAGCGATGAAACAACCGGCGCATCTGGCGCTCCACCCGTTCGGGCAGATCCCGACCTATGAGGATGGCGGTCTCGTCCTCTTCGAGACGGGGGCGATCGTCCTTTATATCGCAGACCGCTATTCGGGCCTGTTGCCTGGCGATGCGAACGCCCGGGCGCGCGCGATCTCCTGGATGTTCGCAGCGCTCAACACAGTGGAGCCGCCTATCCTTGAGCTGACCATCGCCAAACTGATCGAGGGCGACAAGCCCTGGGCCGCGGAGCGCATGCCTTTGGTCGCCGATCGCATTCGCAATCGGCTTGGCCAGCTCGCCCATCGCCTTGGAGACGCCGAATGGCTCGACGGCGCTTTCAGCGCGGGCGACCTTATGATGGTGTCGGTGCTGCTGAGATTGAGAGCGTCGCGTATCTTGGACGACTATCCCACCCTTTCTGCCTATGTCGCGCGAGGCGAGGCGAGGCCTGCCTACATGCGCGCTTTCGCCGCCCAGTTGGCGGCGTTCTCGAGCGCTCCGCCGCCTGGCTGACGGTGGACATCTCAGCCGGTGAAGTAAGGCCGGCATGGGAGGGTATGGCGTGACCGTCCAAGACGCGAGAAGCGGGGTCGACGGATATCAAGCTCAGTTCGGCGCGTCTCATGGCGAGCGGCCGCCGCAACGCTGAACTCGGCCCCTGTACGGCCGGTCCAGCTGTCCGGCCTATCCGAAAAACCCAAAGGCGCCTTCCGGACCGTCAAGGGCGCCGAACGGCGCACGGCCCTGCAGCCCCTTGGCCAGCATCATCCTCCGCAGAGTTTTGCGCCGGTCCCTGCGTAGTCGGCCTCCGGTCCTAAGCCGACCCAGCGGCGGCGCTCATCGAGCCTTGGGAGATCTTCTACCGGAGATACAGGCGCCCAGGTTTTGCCGACGCAGTGCATCTGGGTTCCGTAGCGCTGGGGCCGACCGGAGTTTAACGCCACACGGTCCCAGAGGTAGGCGAAGTTGGCGGCGTTGCTCCGTTGGTCGATCACCTCATAGCCCATACGGTCGAGGGCGAGGCGCTGAACCTCCGGATCGCCATCGGCGTGTTCAGCAATCAGCCACGCGGCCTGGTCCGCGTCCTTGCCATAGGTCTTGGTGTCGAACCAGACGATCGTCGCCAGGGCCTGCTTCAACCAGGCGGCGGCCCGCATGTCGATGGCGCAGCCATCTTCGGCAATGCGCGCATTCAGCCAAACCACGCCGGCCTTTCCGAGGCCCTGGGCATAAGGCCTAGGCGCGCCGAAAACGAGGGCGTGACGCCAGAGCTGGTCCGCAGCGTGATGGAGGTAAAGGGTCTGAAGTTCCGGGGACCGGGTGCGCCGAGCAAGGGCGACTTCGGCGGCTTCCGTCCCAAACTCCGGATCTGCACCGCCAGCCAGGACCGCGTCGCGCGACGCGGCGTAACGGCTGAAGGCGGCCTCCGCGGCGGCTTTCTGTTGCTCCCAGGTTGCGGCGTCCGTCGCGAGAAGGGCGCTATCGAACCCAGCGATGGTCATTTGCTCGGCGCTGGTAAGGCAAACCCGGCCGGAGATGACTGAAGGCCAGTTCGGTCTGCCATGGGCCGCGGCAATGGCCGTCTGTGCGCCGGTCTGGGCCGCCAGAAAGACCAGGGTTTGACCTGGAGCATAGCGCAGGGCGCCAAAGTCGAAGGTGGCCGGATCGATCTCACCCCGCGCCAAGGCGATGCCGAGGTCCGGCCCGGTCTGCGCAGCCCCAAGGGCTATGGGCGCACCGACAAGAGCCGCGGCTAAGGCAGCGCACGCAAGACGCATCGAGGGTCCTCAGGTTTCAGGCAAGCGGAAGGCCCGCGCCCTCGGGCTTCAGGTCGCCATCGCCCTTTAGCGCCTTTTGCATCAGAACGATGTCAAGCCAGCGACAGTGCTTGTAGCCGACGTTTCGAAAAACGCCGACGGGGAGAAAGCCCACGGAGGCATGCAGCCCGATCGAGCCGGCATTGGCGCTGTCGCCGATAACCGCCATGAGCTGGTGCAGGCCCGCCGCCTCGCACTGAACGATCAGTCGCTCCATCAAGGCCCGACCGACCCCGCGCCGATGGGCGTCATGGGCGACATAGACGGCGTCTTCCGCGACATAGCGGTAGGCGCTCCGCGATCGGAACGGGGCCGCATAAGCATAACCCCAAAGCCGCCCCGCGTCCTCGGCGACCAGCCAGGGCAGGCCAAGGGCCGTTACCGCGGTCCAGCGGACGGTGATCTCTTCAACCGGGGGCGGCGCCTCCTCGAAGGTGGCGACCCCGTTCAGAACGTGATGGGCGTAGATGAACTGAACGGAGGGCATGTCCGTCCGGGTCGCGTCACGGATTAACACGTCTCTCCTTGCCCAAACTCTCGCCTGGTGACGGTCCTATTCGGTCCAAACGCCCTGGATTGCCTTCAGGGCGAAAGCATAGTCGAACGCCACCTCCTTCAGGAAGTCAAACCGTCCTGCCGCTCCGCCGTGGCCTGCGGTCATGTTGATCTTTAGCAGTACAGGCTGCCTCGAGGTCGTGCTGGCCCGAAGCTTCGCCGCCCATTTGGCGGGCTCCCAATAGGTGACGCGCGGGTCTGAGAGCCCGCCCGTTGCGAGCACCGCCGGGTAGGGCAGGGCGGCCACGTTTTCGTAGGGACTATATCCCGCGATCCGGTCATAGGCCTCAGGATCCTCCAGGGGATTGCCCCATTCGGGCCACTCTGGCGGTGTGAGCGGCAGGCTGGCGTCGCTCATGGTGTTGAGGACGTCGACGAATGGCACTGCGCCGATCACGCCAGCCCAGAGTTCCGGCCTGAGGTTGGCGATGGCGCCCACCAGCATTCCGCCGGCGGATCCGCCATAAGCGACAATCCGGCCCTTGACGGTATAGCCCTGCGTAATCAGGTGCTCCGCTGCGCTGATGAAGTCGGTGAACGTGTTGGTCTTGTGGGCGCCGCGGCCGGCTTGGAACCAGCTCCAGCCCTTGTCTGAGCCGCCCCGAACGTGGGCAATCGCATAAATCCAGCCGCGATCGACCAGGCTTAGGGCGCGGATGGAAAAGCCGGGCTCGGTGGGCAGGCCGTAAGCCCCATACCCGTAAAGCAGCACCGGGGCTGCGCCGTCGAGCGCGACGCCGGCCTGCATCAAAACGGTCACGGGGACCTGCTCTCCATCCACGGCCGTCGCGTAAAGACGCCTGGCGATATACCGCTTCGGGTCGTGGCCCGAGGGGATTTCCTGGGTCTTCCTGAGGGTTTTTACACCCGTGGCAAGGTCGAAATCGTACCAGGAGCGCGGTGTGGTGGGGGACTGATAAACGAACCTTATGGACGGCGAGCCCCACTCATAGCCCCCCTCCAGCGACAGGGCGTAGGCTTCCTCGTCGAAATCAACAAGGGTCTCGCCGTGTCCATTGCGGGGGTTGACGACCAGCCGGTTGTTGGCGTTGACCCGCTCAAGTCTCACGAGATAATCACGCCGAACAACGACGCCTGCGATGTAACGGCCCGGCTGATGACCGATCCACTCTCGCCAGTGCTGGCGGCCTGGATTGGCGGCGTCGGTCAAGACCAGTTTGAAATCGACCGCGCCGTCGGCATTGGTGTGGATGACCAGGCGCCCGTCGTTCGCCTGCTCGGGCCAGTGCACGACGCTATAGAGGACGCCCTCGCGGCGGGGCTCGACCAGGCGGGGTTCGGCGGTCGGGTCAGACGCGGGTATCAACCAGGTAGCGGAGCAGTCATGGTTGCCGCTGGTGAGGGTTATGAAAGCCCGGCTCTGGGTTACGCCGGCATGGACGAACATCGCGTCGTCAGGCTCCGCATAGACGAGCACATCATCGCCCACTCCGCCCCGCGAGGGCCTACGGAAGACCTTTGCCGAGCGCCCGTTCTCGTCGCGCCAGACCCAGAAGAGCCAGGCGGAATCGGGGGACCAGACGAAGTCGCCGGTCGAGCTTTCGATCGGTTCGGGTAAGATCTCACCTGAACTCAGGTCCTTGATCCGGATGCGGTGATATTCCGAACCCTGGTCGTCCTCGGCATAGGCGATGAGGGCGTGGTCGGGGGAATGCTCGGCGTCGTGCACCTGGTAATAGGCATGGCCCTGGGACAGGGCTTCAATGTCGAGCAGGATTTGCTCCTGTTCGGCTTGGCCCGTCGGCCGCCGCGCCAGGATCGGGTGTTGGGCCCCGACCTCATAGCGAGAGTAGTATTCCCAAGGTCCGTCAGCCGCGGGCAGGGAAGCGTCGTCTTCCTTCACCCGGCCCTTCATCTCCTGGAATAGGATCTCTTGAAGGCTCTCAGTAGAGGCCAGCATGGCCTTGGTGTACGCATTCTCGGCGTCAAGATGGGCTTTTATATCGGGCCGGACCTTTTCAGGGTCGCGGAGCAGGGCTTGCCAGTTGTCGTCCTTCATCCAGGCATAGTCATCGACCCGCACCCGGCCCAGCTGTTCAATGCGTTTGGGATGTTTTGGCGCGAGCGGGGGTAAAGGCATGTCTGACATCGGCCGGTTCTAGAGCGCCGATGGAGATGGTGGAAGGCCCGCATCCTCAAGGGCAGGCCTCGGGCCAGTTTGGGGCGCGCGCTCGGATGCGGGTCGAAACGGCGGCGCGTCAAAGGACGGCGCCGCTCTTTGCGTCAGAGGCGCGACGCCCGCCTTTTCTCGCGCCTCCGCGCCGCGGGAGGGCCTTGGCGCGTCAGACGGGTTTGGGTTCGAACGTCAGGGCGACCCCGTTCATGCAAAACCGCTTGCCCGTGGTCATCATCGGTCCGTCGTCGAAGACGTGCCCGAGGTGTCCGCCGCAATGGGCGCAGTGCACTTCGGTGCGGACCATGCCGAGGGTCGTGTCGCGATTGTAGAGCACCGCCTGGGCGTTAATCGGACGGTCGAAGGAGGGCCAGCCGGTGCCGGAATCGAACTTGTTCTTCGACGAGAAAAGAGGCCAGTTGCAGCCCGCGCAATGGAAGACGCCGGCGCGATGTTCGTTATTGAGCGGACTGGTGTAGGGCCGCTCCGTATCCTCTTGGCGAAGGACGGAGAAGGCGGCCGGGGTCAACAGCCTGCGCCACTCCGCCTCGGTATGGACAACGGGATAGCGCACTTCCGCGTCGGCGACGCGGCGAAAACCAAACATGGGGTCTTTCTCCTCTTTGGGCGGCTCTTGAGGCCCGTTCTTAATCAGATACGCACGCCAGGCCCGTTTCGGCGCAGCCCGCCCGAAAAGTTCAGCTTCCGTAGATCACCGACAGGGTCTCTGCGACGCAGGCGGGACGATCCTCGCCCTCAATCTCAATCGTGCATTCGTTGGTAAGCTGCACGCCGCCCGACTTGGCCTCCGCCGCGATCAGGGTTTGGCGCATACGCACGCGCTTGCCCACGCGCACCATGTTGGTGAAGCGCACTTTGTTGGAGCCGTAGTTTATTCCGCGCGTGACGCCCGTAACGTTCAAAAGGCCTGCGCCGAGAAAGGGGATCAGCGACAGGGTCAGATAGCCGTGCGCGATTGGCCCGCCTATCTCCCGGTTGGCCCGCTCCACATCCACATGGATCCACTGATGATCGCCCGTGGCTTCCGCGAACTGATTGACGCGCTCCTGAGTGATCTCGACCCAATCCGAAACGCCGACCTCCTGTCCTACGAGGGTTGCAACATCCGCGTAAGCGACTTCCTTGGCCACGTGAGGCTCCTTCATCAATTTGCCGCGACCCTAGGCGGAGGTTTCACCTGTCGCAATCGCTTCCAGCATGATCAGGGGTTTGGGTGAGCTCTGTTCCGGGCCGCACCCGCCCGGAACGATTGCGCGCGCATGGCCCTCGGCCTGAGGATCAAAGCCGGGCTCCAGGGCTTCATCAGCGAAAAGCGTCTGGCCTCAGCGGTTTCTTTTCAGTCGCGATCCAGCCTAAACCCCGCGATATGACGGGGGACGAGCACCAGGACGCCGGCGCCGGTTGGGCTGAGCTCTTGCTCGGGCCGCGCGCGGCGCTCGCCTGGATCCTGCTGCTCGGGGTTTGGCTGAATGCGGCCGATGCTCTGGTCACCGTAGCGCTCATGCCCAGCGTGGCGAGGAGCATCGGCGGATACGCCTATTTCGCCTGGGCGGCGGGCGCCTTTATGTTGGGAGGCATTGTCAGTTGCGCCTCTGGGGGCCATCTGGCGGCGCGTCTTGGACTGAGACGCGGCCTTTTGCTCTCAGCCGGCCTCTACGGCGGGGGCTGTGTGATGTCCGCTGCAGCGCCCTCGGTTGCGATCTTCTTGATCGGGCGCCTCGCGCAAGGGGTCGGTGCAGGTTGGCTGCTCGCTCTGGTTTTCGTGACGATCAGCGTCGCCTTTCCCCAAAGGATGGCCGCACGTCTGTTCGCGGCGCTGGCGGGCGTGTGGGGCGGCGCGACCCTGCTGGGTCCAATGGTCGGCGGCGGCTTCGCAACACTTGGGCTCTGGCGCTGGGCGTTTTGGGCTTTCGCGCTTCAGACCCTGATCTTTATTGCTGGCGTTGCGCTCGCCCTGCCCAAGGAGGCCCGAGCCGAGGGGCCGGGGACCGGCGCGCCCTGGGCGCAGCTCGGCCTGGTGGCCGTGGGCGTGATCGGGATCGCCGTGGCGGGGGTGACCTCAGGCTGGAGCGCGCCGGCGTCAGGCTTGGTCGGTCTTGGGCTCCTTGCGGCGGCCGTCGTGGTTGACCGCGGCGCGACGGTGCGCATCCTTCCGAAGGACGGGACAGACCTTGGCCGCGCCATGGGGTTAAGCTACGCCGCCATCCTGTTCTACTCCATGGCTTCAACGCCGCACACCATCTACAGCCCCATCCTGATCCAGCGGATTCATGGCTCAAACCCGCTCATCGCAGGCTACGTGGTCGCCTGCGAGGCTGTGGGCTGGTCGGCGGTGGCCGTGTGCGTGGGCGGCGTGCGACCCGTGTGGCAGGACCGGCTGATCCGGATCGGCGGCGTCCTGGCGGTTGGCGGTCTTCTCGCGATAGGGATCTCCCTTGGCTGGGGACCGGTTTGGTCGACCGCCCTCGCAGCTCTTCCTATGGGCGCGGGGTTTGGTTGCTCCTTCGCCTTTATCACGGCGCGCGCCGTCGACGGCACAGAGGGCCACGAGCGCGTCCTCGCGTCCGCAGCTGTGCCGACGCTTCAGTACATCGGCGCAAGCGTCGGCGCCGCCTACGCGGGGGTCCTGGCCAATCTGGTCGGCCTCAGCCGCCCGTTTGACGCTGTGACCGCGTCCAGGGCCGCCTTGCCGCTGTTCCTTGCTTTTGTGCCGTTCATGGCGTTTGGCGCATACGCCGCGTGGCGGCTTGCGGCGGAAAGGACTAGGCTGGTCTGATGCGTTTCGATGAACGCTTTCTCGACGAACTGAAGTCGCGCCTGCGCCTGTCTGATGTGATCGGTCGCACGGTAAAGCTGCGCCGGCAGGGTCGCGAATATGTCGGGCTGTCCCCATTCAGCAAGGAAAAGAGCCCGTCATTCTTCGTCAATGACGACAAAGGGTTCTTCCACGATTTTTCCTCGGGAAAGCACGGAGACCTGATCGGATTTTTGCAGGAGACCGAGCGGTTGACTTTCCGCGAGGCCGTTGAGCGGTTGGCGGGCGAGGCCGGTATGGCTCTTCCGGCGGAGGACCCTCGCGCGGCGCTTGAGGAGCATAAGCGTCAGGGGTTGCAGGACTGGCTCGACCTCGCCGGCAAATGGTTCGAGGGCGAACTCCGGCGTCCGGCGGGGTCTTCAGCCCGCGCCTATCTCGAACGGCGAGGCCTGCCCGAGGCTGAGTGGGCTCGCTTCGGCCTCGGTTTCGCCCCAAACGGGAGGGCGGCGCTGAAGGACTATCTTGTCGCAAAGGGCGCGCGTCCGGCCGAGCTTGTCGACGCAGGCCTTTTGATCTCACCCGACGACGGGGGCGCTCCCTACGACCGGTTCAGGGACCGGATCATGTTTCCGATCACCGACGCCCGCGGACGGATAGTGTCGTTCGGCGGCCGCGCTATGGATCCAGAAGCGCGCGCCAAATATCTAAACGGGCCTGAGACGGCGCTCTTTCACAAGGGCTCGATCCTTTACGGCTTACCAGAAGCCCGAAAGCTGCTTCACACGGGTCATGACGGGGCGGCTCTGGTGGTCGTCGAGGGCTATATGGATGTAATCGCCTGCCAGCGCGCCGGCGTCGCGGCGATCGCGCCTCTGGGGACAGCCTTGACCGAGGAGCAGATGGCGGTGCTCTGGCGGCTTCATCCGGAGCCGACCCTGTGTTTCGACGGCGACGGCGCGGGGCTCAGAGCCGCTTACAGATCGCTCGACCGGGCCCTGCCTTTGCTAAAGCCGGGCCGCAGCTTTCGCTTCGCTGTGGTGAAGGACGCCAAGGATCCCGACGAGGTCCTGCGCGAACAGGGCGCGGAAGCGCTGAAGACCCAGCTGGCCGACACCCAACCGTTCGTCGAGGTTTTGTTCGCGCGCGAGCGTGACGCCGCCCAGCCCCTGGACACGCCCGAACGCCGGACGGCCTTGAAGGTGAAACTCCGCACCCTGGCCGCCGCCATCGCGGATGCTGAGCTTTCCCAATCCTACAGGCGGGCTCTGCTGGACCGGTTTGAGGCCTTATGGGCGCTGGACCGTCCAGCCCGGACCTATGATGAAGCCGCCCGCGCCTTCCGCCACGGGCGCGGAGGTCCTCGCGGGGCGCCCACGGCAACCGGACCGACCCCGGAGGGGAGGGCGGCGGCCCGCAGGCTCCATAAAGCGCTTCGGCCCGCAAGCGCAGTCCTCGCCGCTGCAGTGCTCCATCACCCGGACTTCATTGATAGCCAGCTCGAAGCCATGGACGTTCAAGGCTTTGGTGATCGGGCGCTTGACGGCTTGGCGAAGGAAATCATTCGTTTGCGGCTTTCTTTCAGCACCCTTGACTCGCAGAGCCTTGGTCTCCATCTCGCCCACTCGGGCTTCTCCGAAGTCCTGGCTGAGATCGCGCGCGCGGCCGCTGGGGCGCGGGCGTCTTTCTTGCAGCCGGACATCACCGAGGAGCGCGCACGCGCTGATTGGTCGCTGGCCTATGCGCAGGCCCTGCACCTGGCGCATCTGGAGCGAGCGATCGATGACGCAAAATCAGAGGCGGACATAGATTTTGAGGCGCTGCGAACCTTGAAGGCCGAACGCGATGGGCTGAAACGTCGCATTAAGGCCGGTGAGTTCGACTCCCTATCTGAGGGGCTCAGCGGTCCACATTGAGAGTGGCCGGCGGACGCGCCGGTTGGAGACAAGAATGACGACGACCACGACCGAACCGACCGAAGGCGAAGGCACGACCAACGACGGTCCGCTTCTCGACCTGACGGACGCTGGCGTCAAGAAATTCATAAAGCAGGCCAAGGCCCGCGGCTACGTCACAATGGACGAGCTCAATAAGGTGCTCCCTTCCGAGGAAGTGACGTCTGAAGCGATCGAAGACACCCTGGCCATGTTGTCCGAAATGGGCGTCAACGTGGTCGAGGCCGAGGAGGATGCAACCGATGCGGACGGCGGCGAGGTGGCCGTCCGAGAAGAGACGGCCGTGGTCGAAACCGCCAAGCCGGAAAGCTACGACCGCACGGATGATCCGGTCCGGATGTACCTTCGCGAGATGGGGTCGGTCGAGCTCCTGTCGCGCGAGGGTGAGATTGCGATCGCGAAGCGCATCGAGGCCGGCCGCGACACCATGATCCGGGGCCTGTGCGAAAGCGCCCTGACCTTTGAGGCCATCATGGTATGGCGCGAGGAGCTGTCCAATGGACGGATCCTCCTGCGCGAAATCATCGACCTTGAGCAGACGTATGGCGGTCTGAACGGCGGCCCGGTCGATAATACGGCGTTGCCGCCGATCGGTGAGATCGCCCCCGCGGCGCCCGCCCCTGAAGCGGAGGCGGGACCTGAGGGCGGTGAAGCTGTTGAGTCGGAAGCCGGCGAGGATTCAGAGGACGATTTCGACGACGGCGCGGGTCCCACCGTATCGGCCATGGAGGCCGAACTGCGTGAAGGGGTGATGGCCACGCTCGACGGCATCGCCGGCGAGTTCGAGGCGTTTCGTCGGCTGCAAGAGAAGCTGGTGGAGAACCGGCTACGCGGACAAGACCTATCCGATGAGGATCGCGCCGCCTACCAGAGCCTGACCAATACCATTACCCAGCACCTTAAAACCCTCAAGTTAAACAATAATCGGATCGAGGCGTTGGTCGAGCAGCTCTATGCGATCAACAAGCGGCTGATGAGCCTGGAGGGTCGGCTCATGCGGCTTGCCGACGGCTATGGCATCTCGCGACCCGAGTTCCTGAAGGCCTATTTCGGCTCAGAGCTCGATCCAGACTGGACCGATCGGGTCAAGGTGAATGGAGTCCGCTGGACGAAGTTCATGGAGAACGATGCAGCTCAGGTGGGCGACATCCGTCAGGACGTCGCGGCCCTGGCCACAGAAACCGGCGTGCCGATCGACGACTACCGCCGGATTGTACAGACCGTCCAGAAGGGCGAACGCGAGGCGCGCCAAGCCAAAAAGGAAATGGTGGAGGCGAACCTGCGCCTCGTGATTTCCATTGCGAAGAAATACACCAATCGCGGCCTGCAATTCCTTGATCTTATTCAGGAAGGCAACATCGGCCTGATGAAGGCGGTCGACAAATTCGAATACCGGCGCGGCTACAAGTTCTCGACCTACGCCACGTGGTGGATTCGCCAGGCGATCACCCGATCGATCGCCGATCAGGCTCGGACGATCCGTATTCCGGTGCACATGATTGAGACGATTAACAAGATCGTTCGCACCTCGCGCCAAATGCTGCACGAGATCGGCCGCGAACCGACGCCTGAGGAACTGGCTGAGAAGCTCGCCATGCCGCTCGAAAAAGTGCGCAAGGTGTTGAAGATCGCCAAAGAGCCGATCAGTCTCGAAACCCCGATCGGCGATGAGGAGGACAGCCATCTTGGCGACTTCATCGAGGACAAGAACGCCGTCCTGCCGATCGATGCGGCTATTCAGTCGAATCTGCGCGAAACGACGACACGCGTCCTGGCGTCGCTGACGCCCAGAGAGGAGCGCGTGCTACGCATGCGCTTCGGCATCGGAATGAACACCGACCACACCCTCGAAGAGGTGGGCCAGCAGTTCTCGGTGACCCGCGAGCGTATCCGCCAGATCGAAGCTAAAGCCCTTCGCAAGCTTAAGCACCCCAGTCGTTCGCGCAAACTTCGCAGCTTCCTCGACAGTTAACTTGCGCCCCGGGAATTTGGAGTCTGAGGCCCTGAGCGCGCCATAAAGCGCCGCCGGTCTTGACGGGCCGAGCGCCTGATTTGAGATGGCGGCGTAAGCGGGATGACGGGGCCGGATCGTGGGCGTTCGGCGTACTCGTCCGAGACCCCTGTCGCTTTCTGATCACAACGCAGGGCAGATGCGGGCGAGGGCCCCAAGCGGGTCATCCAGACCCGCTCGGCGCTGGCGCGCAGCTTTAACTCAGGCCGGAGCGCCGAGGTAGCCGCGCTCCACCATGCGGCGCAGGCCCTCGTACACGTCAGCAAGCTCGACAAAGGCGCTCTTCAAGGCGGCAAGCTGGGCGACCTGTTCAGCCGTGACCGCCTGAGGTTGCTGGCTGAATTCCAAACCCGCAGCGACCCAGCGCGCGCGCGCCTCCGCCGCCGCGACCGCCAGGCGCTGAAAGCTCTCCGCATCCACCTTGCCGAGCCTTGCTGAGATGACGCCCTTGTTTGAGGCGTAGGTGGTGTAGTCAATCTGCTCTAGCTGACCGCGGAGCCGGCGATGGGCTTGGGGATCAAGGTCGCTCTCGGGCTCGAAATGGTCCTGGACAGCCCGTCTGTAGCTCGACAGGGTTGTGGACATGGACTGATCCTCCTTCCGGATGAGGATCCGGATCTGGGCACAATGCCTCATTAGGCTTAAGCTTTGGTGAGCTTGGCGCGCGGCGCCGCGGCGCACCCTGCACGGCGCGAACCGTGCGAGCGGCGGATTGATAGGCGCGCAACGCCTGTCAAGCTTGCCCGAGGACCGGTTAAAACCGCTCAGGCGTAGTTGAAGCTGATTGAGATCCGGGCTGCCTTGGCGGTGTTCGCGATCACCTCATGCCGCAGCCAACTTTCCCATAAGTAAGCCAGCCCCGGCCGTGGCTCCAGGTAGACGAACCGGCGGAAGGCTTCGGGAGCGTCGGGCGCCGGAGGCGGGGCGGCCATCATCAAGGGCAGACGCGGATCTTCCAGCTTAAGCGCTCCTGAGCCCTTGGGCGTGGCGAGATACAAGGTGCCGGAGATAACGCTTTGAGGATGGATATGTCCTGAGTGGGAGCCCTTAGGCTGCAGCACATTGACCCAAAGGCTGTCGAGCTTGAGACGGCGCGCCGGATCCAGGTGAAGCGCGCGTGCGAAGGAGGCCGCCTCCCGGTCAAGCCTGCGTTTGAGCTCTGCAAAGGCGCTGGCTCTGGTCGGCAGATCGTTCAGCGACGCATAGGAGGTGTATCCAGGGTAGCGGTTCGTCTTGCACCAGGCTTGGCCTGCCTTGTCTTCTTCCGCGAGCATGCTGACGGCGGCCAAAAGATCGTCAAGCAGCGTCCCCCAGGTCTCGCTCGTCGCCAGATCGGCCTCAAACAATAAGGTCGGAAACAGGGCTCTGGTCGTCATGATCTCGCGCTAACCCTTGCGAGGCCGTTCGTCAAAGCCGATAGGCTGTCTCGAGCGCCCCCTGTCAGCCTGGGTCGAAGTCGCCGGTGAGGCGAATCGCATCTTGCGAATCAGGGTTATGCTCGGGCTAGGAGGCCGGCCATGACAGCATATGCACGCCAGGCGGGGCCGGCGCTCGCGGCTGAAGCGGACGCGGTGGAGATCCGCGGCGAGGCGGGCTATCTTGATCTGCTTTCTGACGTTCTGGCCAACGGCGTCGAGCGGAGCGATCGCACGGGCGTCGGCACGCGTGGGGTTTTTGGACGACAGCTCCGCTTTGACTTGACCGTGGGATTTCCCTTGCTCACCACCAAACGGCTGTTCACCCGCGCCATCGTGGTCGAGTTGCTGTGGTTCCTGGCGGGCTCGACCAATGTGCGCTGGCTGCAGGCGCGGGGCTGCTCGATCTGGGACGAGTGGGCGGACGCGGAGGGTGAACTCGGCCCGGTCTATGGCAAGCAATGGCGCTCTTGGGCTGCGCCGAACGGCGAGAGCATCGACCAGATCGCTAAGGTGATGGCCAACCTCAGGGCCAACCCCTATTCGCGACGGCACGTGATCTCGGCCTGGAACCCCGCCGAGGTGGACGATATGGCGCTGCCCCCATGCCACTGTCTGTTTCAGTTCTTCGTGGCGCCCGGGCCGGACGGCCAAGACCGGTTGTCTTGCCAGCTCTACCAGCGCTCAGCCGACATTTTTCTCGGTGTCCCGTTTAATATCGCGAGCTATGCCCTCTTGACCCATATGGTCGCCCAGACCTTAGGGCTCGGGGTGGGCGAGTTCGTTCACAGCTTTGGCGACCTGCATCTTTACCTCAATCATATCGATCAGGCGCACGAGCAGTTATCGCGCGCCCCGCGCACGCCCCCCCGTCTGAAACTGAACCCGCGCGCCGGACTTTTCGACTATGTGTTCGAGGATGTGGTGTTTGAAGGCTACGCGCCCCATCCCTCGATCAAGGCGGCCGTCGCCATCTAGGCGCACCTGATGGCGCCGATTCTAACCCTTGGTCCGGTCGCCCGCGCTCGGAACGGCGTGATCGGGCGCGACGGGACGCTGCCCTGGCGGCTGGGTTCTGATCTTAAGCTCTTCAAAGCGCTCACATTGGGCAAGCCGGTGATCATGGGTCGCAAGACCTGGGACAGCCTTCCAAGAAAGCCCCTGCCGGGGCGCATGAATCTGATCCTCTCGCGGGACGGCTCGTTCGAGCCCCACGGCGCCTTGGTGTTCGAGAATTTTTCGGAGGCCCTGTCGGTGGCGCGCGAGCAGGCGGAGGAAGATGGCGTGGAGGAGGTCTGTGTCATCGGGGGCGCGGCCCTGTTCGCTTTGGCCCTTGCCAAGGCTCGCCGGATTTATCTCTCTGAGGTTGACGCGGAGGTGGAGGGCGATGTGCACTTTGGATCCTTCGATGAAAGCCAATGGCGCGAGACCCGCCACGAACGCTTTCCCGCGAGCCCAGACGATGAGCACGCGTTTGTTTTTCGCCAGCTCGAACGGCGCTAGCCATACGTCCAAGCCCCGGTATAACCGGCTTTCAGAACGTCATAAGGCGTCGCGCACGGAGGAAACCTATGGACATCGAGTTGGTCTGTGACGGGCTGCAGTTCCCGGAAGGCCCGATCGCCATGGCGGATGGATCGGTTGTTCTTGTCGAAATCCAGCGCAAGACCTTGACCCGGATCACCGCGAGCGGAGCGAGGGAGACCATCGCTGAGTGCGGCGGGGGCCCCAACGGGGCGGCGATCGGACCGGATGGAGCCGTTTACATCACCAACAATGGCGGCTCATTTTCCTATTACGAACACGAGGGTTTGCTGATCCCGGGCGAGACCCCGGCGACCCATAGGGGCGGGCTGATCCAGCGTGTCGACCTGAAGACAGGTAAAATTGACACCCTCTATACCGAGTGCGACGGGCGGCGTCTTGAAGGGCCGAACGATCTGGTGTTCGACCGCCAGGGCGGGTTTTGGTTTACCGATCATGGCTCGACCATCGAACATGGACGCATGCTCGGCGGTCTCTACTATGCTCAGCCCGACGGGTCGAAGATCACGCGCTGGCGCGATGGACTTTATTCGCCAAACGGGGTCGGGCTCTCGCCTGATGAGACCGTGGTCTATGTGGCCGACACTCACCTTGGACGTCTTTGGGCGTTCGATCTGACGGAGCCTGGCGTCCTGGCTCCCCCGCCGCCGTTCCAGGCCGGTCGTGTGGTCTGCACCCTTCCAGGCTATCAACTCCTCGATAGCCTGGCGGTCGAGGCGGGGGGCAAAGTCTGCGTCGCCACCATTATCAATGGCGGGATCACGGCGTTCGATCCGGATGGCTCCACCGAACACTATCCCTTCCCGGACATTCTCTGCACCAATATCTGTTTCGGGGGCGCCGACATGCGCACCGCGTGGGTAACCGCATCATCGACGGGTAGACTGTTCACCTGTCGCTGGCCGCGCCCAGGGCTTAAGCTCAATTATAACGCCTGACGGGGCCTGCTGCGCATCGGAGTGCTGCATCTCCAGGATTTTGGCGCTTTACCTCGACAGAGCGGTTTCGCCGCGGCAAAGGTCTCAGAACTCTGGGAGGGATGGATGCGCTCAGGACTTATTCTTGGACTGGCGGCCTGGACCTTGGCCTTTGGCGCGACGGCCGCCGTGCCTGGGCCTCAGCGTCAACTCACCGCCCCAAAGGACGTCATCTCGCTGGCGAACCCAAAGGCCAAGCCTGTCGCCATTCAGGATCTGTTTGATACGCGCGGCGCCGTTGGCGCGGCCTTGACGCCAGATGGCAAGACCGTGGTGTTCTCCAGCAACATCTCCGGTCGATTTAATATCTGGAAGATCGCCGTAGGCGCGGGCGCGCCCGTCCAGCTCGCCATGTCCGACCAGCGTCAGTATGATCCGGTCATATCGCCAGACGGCAAGTGGGTGGTTTTCCAATCGGACACTGGCGGCAACGAGCTCTTTGACCTCTATGCGGTTCCCCTCGAGGGCGGGTCGGTCGTCAATCTTACCTCAAGCGACGACGCTACGGAAACCGGACCTTTGTTTTCTCCCGACGGCGGCCTGATCGCCTATTCTCGCAAGCTCAAGACGGCGGCCCAGTCCGACGTTTGGGTTCTTGACCCAAAAACACACCAGGCGCGCGCGCTTACCCATGAGGCGAGCGTCAATCACCAATGGGCGCCGGTGGCGTTCACGCGCGATGGTCGCTTTTTGATCGCAAACCGAAGCGATGTTAACAACACCGAGAGCAGCGCCTGGCGCATCGATGTTGCGACGGGAACAGCGGAGAAGATCACTCCCGGCGATGATCGACATCTGGTCGGCGCCGCTGACATCTCGCCCGACGGGCGGCTTCTTGCGATCACCTCCAACCTTCGTGGCTCCCAAGAGCAGGCTGGTGTGCTCGATCTCAAGACCAAGATGATCCGCTGGGCGAAGCCTTCCCCATGGGAGGAGGGCGCGGAGGCATTCTCGCCGGACGGCAAGACCCTACTCTTTTCAATCAACGCCGATGGGCGAACCTCTCTAAACCTTTTTGATCTCAAGTCCGGGATCAGCCACGCCCTGCATTTCCCGGCAGGCGTCGATAGCCCGGAGGGACGACACCCCTTCGCTCATGACGGCCGCTCTATTCTTCTGGGGCATCAGTCGGCAAATGCGCCCCTCGACTATTGGCTGGCCCCGACGGGTCAAGGCAGGCCGATAAAGGTCACGCACCTGGCGGCGAACAGCCTCGAGTCGAGCCTCCTGCCGGCGTCCAGCCTCGTGCACTATAAGAGCGAGGATGGCACCGTGATCTCCGCCATTCTTGTGACCCCGTTCAACCTGAAGCGGAACCGCGCCAACCCGGCGATCGTCATTCCCCATGGCGGACCGACCGGCCAGACCACGGACACATTCAGCCGCACCGCACAAGCCCTGGCGTCGCGAGGATATGTTGTCATCGCGCCGAACGTCCGCGGCTCGACGGGCTATGGAAAGCCGTTCCAGGACGCCAACATCAAAGATCTCGGCGGCGGCGACCTGGTGGACGAGGTCTATGCCGCCAAGTTTCTCATTGCGACCGGATACGTGGATCCAAAAAAGATCGGAATTACCGGCGGCTCCTACGGCGGGTTTATGACCCTAATGGCCATCGGCAAGACGCCGGATGTCTGGGCGGCGGCGGTGGAGGAGTATGGCATCATCAACTGGTTCGCGATGCTGGAGCATGAGGACCCAAGGCTGCAGCAATACGAACGCGGCCTCATCGGCGATCCTGTTAAAGACAAGGCGGTCTACGACGCGACGTCGCCGATGACCTATATCAAAAACGCACGCGCGCCGCTTTTAGTGCTCCAGGGGGACAATGACATTCGGGTGCCCAAAGGCCAGGCTGAGGAGGTGGTGGCGACCCTCAAGGCGGCAGGCGGCGTCGTCGAGGCCCACTATTATGCTCAAGAGGGGCACGGTTTCGCCAGACGGGAGAACCAGATCGACGCGCTTCAGCGGACCGTCGACTGGTTCGACAAGTACTTGAAGTGACGCTCGCTAGCCGGAACCGGCCAAGCAGCCTATGCAGATCGCGTGTCCAAGTCCCCCAAGCGCCGCAAGGTTAAACCGCACGTCGGGTCTCAAGAGCGCCGCGACGGCGCCGCGCCGCGGCTGCCTTCGCAAGATGAGCTTGCTCGATTTATCCGAAACGCCGGCGAGACTGACGTTTCGGCTATCGCCGCGCATTACGGACTAAAAGGCAAGGACCGAGCGGCGCTCCGCCATCTTTTGAAAGGTATGCAAGAGGGCGACGGCGCTCTGGCCCGCCGAGGCCGTAAAGGGCTTGCCGAGCGCGGCGCCCTGCCGCCGGTTGGCGTGGCCGACGTGATCGACCGCGACGGCGACGGCGAGCTTTATGTTCAACTGGCGCGCGCGAAAGACGCCAAACCGGTTCGCCTTGCACCGTCGCGCGATGAAGCCCGCCTTGGCGCGCCTGGGCTCGGCGATCGGGTGCTGGTTCGCTTTGAGCGATTGGAGTCTGGTGAGGTCGAGGCCCGGCTCATCCGGCGCCTCGGCGAGGCTGCGCCGCGCATGCTGGGCGTGGTGCGCAAGGCCAGGCGCGAGGTGAGGATCGAGCCGGTGGATCGTAAGGTCCGTGAGAGCCTTCTTATCCCAGAGACCGAAGGCGCGCCGCTCCGAGACGGCGATCTTGTCCTTGCACACGCTGTTGAGAGGGGCGCGCGCTACGGTCCAAAGACCGGCAAAGTGCTCGAGATTATCGGACGGGAGGACCATCCGCGGGCCGCCTCGCTGATTGCGATGCACACGCATGGCGTTAAGACCGGCTTTTCTGACCAAGCTGAGGCCGAAGCGGCGAGCGCCAGGGCGCCGACCCTTGAAGGGCGCGAAGATCTCCGAGGTTTGGCCTTGGTGACAATCGACCCTGAGGACGCTCGCGACCATGACGATGCGGTCTACGCCAGCGCGGATCAGGACCCCGGCAACCTGGGCGGATGGGTGGTGTGGGTCGCCATAGCTGATGTCGCCGCTTATGTGCGCCCCGGCTCCGCCCTCGACCGCGACGCCTGGACCAAGGGCAACTCTGTCTACTTCCCAGACCGCGTGGAGCCGATGTTGCCCGAAGGTTTGTCGGCTGGTCTTTGCTCCCTGCGCGAGGGCGAAGACCGGGCGACCATAGCGGTGCGCATGGTGTTTGACTCCAAAGGCAAGAAGATCAGCCATCGGTTTATCCGAGGCCTGATGCGTTCTGCGGCCAAGCTCAGCTACAGTCAGGCGCAGGCCGCCATTGACGGTCGGCCCGATGACCGCACCGGACCTTTGCTGGAGCCGGTGCTTCGACCGCTTTGGGCGGCCTATGCCTGCATGAGCCAAGGGCGCGACGCGCGCTCGCCGCTCGACATCGAAAGCCCAGAACGCAGCATCGCTCTGAACCTTGACGGCGAGGTGACCTCAATTCGTCCGCGCGAACGGCTTGAGGCCCACAGGCTGATCGAGGAGATGATGATTCAAGCCAATGTCGCAGCGTCCGAGACACTGGAGCAAAGGCGATCGGCGCTGATTTACCGCATCCATGATGCGCCGAGCCAGGAGAAACTGTTGAATCTCGCGGATTTTCTGGCGACCCTCGGAATGGCTTGGACCAAGGGCGAGAGGGTAGAGACCGCGCGGTTCAACCAACTTCTCGATCAGACCCGCGGCGGTCCGCATGCGCAGATCGTGAATGAAGTTGTTCTTCGTACCCAGATGCAGGCACGCTACGCCACGGAGAACATCGGGCACTTCGGTCTGAATTTGCAGAGGTATGCACACTTCACCTCACCCATTCGCCGTTACGCCGACCTTGTGGTCCATCGCGCTCTGATCCGCGCGCAGCGGCTTGGCGATCATGGGATCACGGACAGCGAGATCGCCCGCCTGGGGGAGACCGCCGAGCATATTACCGCGACAGAACGCGCCGCGATGGCGGCCGAACGGGACGCCACAGATCGGTATGTCGCCGCCTTCCTGTCTGAGCACGTTGGGGCGACGTTCACCGGCCGAATCACCGGCGTCACCCGTTTCGGGCTTTTCATTCGGCTTCGCGACACAGGCGCGGACGGTCTCGCGCCGGTGTCGACGCTGGGTACGGAGTATTTCATCCACGACGAGCGCCAGCACGCCTTGATCGGCGAGCGCAGCGGCCAGCGCTGGCGGCTTGGCCGCACAGTGGAGGTTAGGCTGAAGGAGGCCATGCCGCTGACGGGGGGACTTGTTTTTGAGATGCTGAGCGAGCCTGAGGCGGCCGACCCCCAGGCGCCGCGCCCTAGGTTCGGGGTTCGCAGCCGGGGGCCTCAGCGAAGCGGTTCGCGAGGCGGGCTTCGCGGCGTCAAGCTTGGGAAACGGCGATGACAACGCCAGACTATGATCCTACGCGCGATGGCCCTTTGAAGAGCGTTGGTGAGCCAAGGGTGAGGCCGCGCAACGCTGCGACGCTGATCCTCGTTGAATCCACCCACCGCGGCCCCGAAATCCTGATGGGCCGGCGCTCCCAAGGCCACGACTTTATGCCTGGCAAGTGGGTGTTCCCTGGGGGAAGAGTTGATCGGAGCGACTTTACGGCGCCAGCGGCGAGCGAACTTCAGCCCGATGTCGAGAGTAAGCTGAGATTGACCGCTCCAAACCGGCCGAGCCTACCCCGCGCCCTGGCGCTCGCGGCGGTGCGCGAGACCTGGGAGGAGGCGGGTCTGATGCTGGCGAAGCCTTCGCCGGGGCGCCCGGCTGCGGGCCCCTGGCGCAGCTTCCTTGAGCTTGGCGTGCTGCCCGACCTAGACGCCCTGTCTTTTGTGGCCCGGGCGATTACGCCCCCATACCGGCCTAAGCGTTTCGACGCGCGTTTTTTCATGGCGGAGGCGCGGCGCCTCCTCAGTCAGGATAGAGCCGCCGGATCCGGCGAGCTCGACGAAATGGCTTGGATTCCCATCGACGAGACCGAGCGTTTCGACCTGCCCAATGTGACCAGGTTTGTGGTGAAGGAACTCAAAGCGCGCCTCGCGGACCCCGCCCGGCCAATTCTGTCTTTATCGGCGCGCTATGGCGCTAGCCATCGGGCGAAGCTCTAGATGATTGGTCCGGGAATTTGAAGGGGCGCCCCGGATCTCGATCCTCTGGCGACGCGGTTAGAGCGCGTCCATCAATTTTGGCGGCTGGTTTTTTTGGCGCCGATTTTTGGCTCCTCGCCTTTCAGGAGCCGCCGGATATTCTCGTGGTGGCGCAGGTAGACCAGAACGCCGGCGAACAGGGCCAGCGCCAGGACCGGGCGACCCGCATGAAGCAGAAGCGCGTAAAGGGGCGCCAGCGCCACCGCCGTTAGGGCGGCAAGAGAGGAGATCCGCAACAGGATGGCGACGGCGATCCAAGTCGCACCGGCGAGCAGACCAACCGGCCAGGCGGCAGCGATTATCACGCCAAAAAAGGTCGCGACGCCCTTTCCGCCCCTGAAGTTGAGCCAGATCGGGAAGACATGGCCAAGCAGGGCGCAGGCGCCGGCGAGTGCGCCCGCAGCATCCCCCCAGAGGGCGCGGGCAAGAAGCACGGCGACGATCCCCTTGCCGCCGTCGCCAAGCAGGGTCAACGCAGCCAGGTCCCTTCGGCCGGTCCGAAGCACATTGGTCGCACCGATGTTGCCCGAGCCGATGGCGCGCACGTCTCCAGCGCCTCCGAGGCGCGTGATGAGGACACCAAAGGGAATCGAGCCCAGGAGATAACCTCCAGGGATACAGGCGATTAGGGCGGAGCCAGGCAGTCCAAGGATCATCGACGGCTCCGCGGGAAACACCCGGCGTCAGGCGTGGTTAGACAAGGATGCGCCAGGACCATGATTACGTGCGCCCGGCCAATTGAGAACATCAACACCGCCCCTTATCGGGCGGTGAGGCTTGAGCGTGGGCCGACTTGGCGCACGCTCCAGTTGAAGCGGTTCACGTTTCGGCCTGATGGACAATTCGGCCGCCCACCATGGTCATGAGGACCCTGCCCTGCAAGCGGCGTCCGTCAAAGGGAGAGTTCTTGGATTTGGAGATCAGCTTGTCCGCGTCAATGCGAAGCGGTGCATCAATATCGCAGAGCACAAGGTCGGCCGGCGCCCCTGGCGCAATACGGCCGCCATCAAGACCAATGAGGCGCGCCGGCGCCAGGGTCACGGCCCTGATCAGGGTGACGAGATCAGCGCCGCTTTGGTGGTGCAGGGACAGGAGTGCAGGCAAGAGGGTCTCGAGGCCTACGCCGCCCGGGGCGGCCTCGGAAAATGGTAGGCGTTTGTCTTCGGCCGGCGCGGGCGCGTGGGCAGAGACCACCACTTCGACCAAGCCTGATAGCAAGCCGTCGATCAGCGCCTCGCGATCGGCCTCAGCCCGCAAGGGTGGATCGAGCCTGGCGAAGGTGCGGTAATCGCCGATGTCGAGCTCGTTAAAGCTAAGGTGATTGATCGAGGCGGTCGCTGTCACGCGCACCCCGCGTTGCTTGGCCCGGCCCAGGCTCTCAAGCGCACCGCGGGTCGTTATTTGGTCAACGATCAAACGCCCGCCGGTTATTTCCGCAAGGGCCAGATCCCGTTCCAGCATGATTCGTTCAGCGATGGCTGGAACCGATGGAAGCCCCATGCGTCCGGCGAGCGCGCCTTCGGTGGCGCAGGCGCCATCGGAGAGGTAGGGGTCGGCTGGTCGATGGGCGACCGCGGCCCCAAAGACGTTCGCATAGCTCAGCACGCGGCGGAACACCTTGCTGTTGGCGATCGGCCGGTCGGCGTCCGTAAAATAGACCGCTCCGGCCTCCCGCATGAGCCCGAGCTCAGCAATACGCTGGCCTTCGCAGCTTCGGGTCGCTGCGCCCGCCGGGTAGACGTGGACCAGCTCAATATCGCGCGCGCGCCGGAGGATAAAATCGACCATCGCTGGATCGTCGATCGCCGGGTTGGTGTCGGGCTGGATAACGATGGCGGTGACGCCTCCCGCCGCCGCAGCGCGGCTGGCCGACTTCAGCGTCTCCTTGGGTTCGGCGCCAGGCTCGCCGGTCTTAACCCTGAGGTCGACCAAGCCTGGAGAAAGCATGGCCCCGCCGCACTCGATTTTGCGGATATCGCCTGATAGCTGTTCAATCTGGGGCCGACGCAGAACGTCGGTGATAACACCGTCCACCACCACCGCGGCGCCGGGTCCGTCATAGCCCGTCTCCGGGTCGATCAACCGGGCGTCTAGGAAGGCGATCGGCTGGGACCTAGCCACGCGCGGCTCCCAGCGGCTCGCCGTTATCGAGGCGCGCGGCAAGACAGGCCAAGACGGCCATGCGGGCGGCGACACCCATCTCGACCTGGCTTTGGATCAGGCTGATTTCCGGATCGTCGGCGACGCCGGATTCGATCTCTACACCTCGGTTCATCGGGCCAGGATGCATGACCTTGGCTCGCGGCGCGGCCCAGGAGAGCTTTTCAGCGTCGAGGCCCCAATAGCGAAAGTATTCGCGTGTGGAAGGGACGAATGCGCCGTCCATTCGCTCAAGCTGGAGGCGTAGCATCATCACAACATTCGCCCCGGCAAGGCCCGACTTCATCTGATGATGGATCGAGACGCCCCACTGTTCGGCCCCCGCGGGGATCAGGGTGGGGGGGCCGATCAATCGAACCTCCGCGCCCAGGAGCTGAAGCAACGCCACATTCGAGCGTGCGACCCGGCTGTGAAGGACATCGCCGCAGATGGCCACGGTGAGGCCCTCCACCTGTCCGAAGGCGCGACGAAGGGTCAAGGCGTCCAAGAGGGCCTGAGTGGGGTGTTCGCGCCAACCATCGCCGGCATTGATGACGCTGCAGCTTACCTTCTGGGCAAGCAGATCCGCAGCGCCTGAGGCGCCGTGGCGCACCACGAGTATGTCGGGCTTCATGGCGTTGAGGGTCACCGCCGTATCGATGAGGGTCTCGCCCTTGGTGATCGACGAGTTACGCGGCGCCATATTGACGGTGTCGGCCCCCAGCCGCTTTGCGGCGATTTCGAACGAGCTTTGCGTCCGGGTCGAGCTTTCGAAAAACAGATTGACCATCGTGCGGCCCCTCAGGGTCGCTAGCTTCTTGTCAGGCCTTAGGTTCAAGGCGACGAACGCATCGGCGAGATCCAGGAGCGCTTCGGCGTTCGGACGGCTCAAGGCCGCGGCCGAGAGAAAATGCCGCTGCGGAAAAGCGAAGGTGCGCTCGCCGATCAGCCGTTCGATGCCAAGCGCTTCGTCCATCGAAGGGGAGGCTATAGGCGGCTTTGGCCCTGCCGCCAAGTCGGCTTAGAGACCTGCGGGTGCGCCCGGCAGGTTCTCGAGCCAGCGGATCACTGCAGCTTCAAGGGCGATGCGCTGGTCGTCGTAGCTGTGGTCGGTCGGGATATGGACATAGGTCGGCTCGCCGGCGCCGTCTGCCTTGGCCTTATCGCGAAGGGCTTCGCTCGCCGAGGCTAAGCCGTCGTTGGAAGTCACGAGCAACAAGGGGCGCTTGGCGAGCGCATCGGCCCAGTCGACGAAGTTCCAGTCCTTGGCGTTGCGCGCCACCTCATCGGCGAGGGCGTCGGGCGAGGCGTTTAGGGTATGCATGCCCGCGCTAGCGCCAATATTGTCATCGATCAGCTTGGCCGCCATAGCATGGTTGAGCGCGCCCATAGCTCCGCCCATGTTGGCTGCAGAAATCATCCCGGTCGCCATGACGCTGGGATCGTGGGCTGAGGTGTAGGCGGCGACAAACCCTCCGAAGCTGTGCCCGATCACCACGAGTTTGGTCGGGTCAATCTCCGACGCTGCTGCGGTGTTGGGATCGCGCAACCAGGCGAGCGCGGCGGCGGCGTCCTCAAGGCAATGGGCGAAGCTGTATTGGCCGGGGCTGCCCCATGAGCCTCGATAATGCAGGGTCAGCACATTCCAGCCCTCCCGCTGGACGGCGCGGGCAAGGTCAAGGTTCTGCTCGTTGCCGGGCAGGCCATGCAGAAGCAGGACCGTCGGATGCTGGCCGGCGCCGGCTGCGGAGAAGAAAACCGCATTGATCTTTGCAGACTTGGTAGGAAGGGCGAAATCAAGCTGGGACGCCGGGTGCGCCTTGTCCTGAGGCGCATCGGCGACCACCGATATCGGAATAGGCTCTGCAGATGCGGCGGCGCGCCCGATAAGAAGGGCGGCGCAGGCGGCGAGGATCAGACGCATGTGTGCAACTCCAGGGGCAGGCGAGCTTGCTAGGCTTGTCGAAGCCGATCAAGAGCGCCCTGTAGGATGTATCCGGCCGCCGCGCGGTCGACCACCTCGGCGCGCTTTGTTCGGCTGAGATCGGCCTCGTCGATCAACATCCGGTTGACCGCGAGGGTCGAGAGCCGTTCATCCCAGAACGCGATCGGCAGGTCGCGCAGGCGAAGCAGATGCCGTGCGAAAGCGCGGTTGGATTGGCACCGCACGCCTTCGGTTCCGTCCATGTTCATTGGCAGGCCGATGACTACTCCCGTCGCCCCGCGGCTGTCCATCAGAGCAAATAGCGCCTCGGCATCCAAGGTGAACTTGCGGCGATGGATCAGCGCCAGCGGCGAGGCGATCGTGCGGGTTAGGTCGGAAACGGCGACGCCGATGGTCTTCTCACCAAGGTCGAGGCCGACCAGCGGGGTCATGGGCGGCGCTGCGCCCGCCAGGTCCAGGAGATCAACAACCGACATGGGTTGCGGCTAGCCCTCCCTTGCGTCCCAAGCAAGGCGCCGTTAACCCGACGCCCGAACGAGGTATCCATGGCCATCGACGCCGACACTGTCCGCAAAGCCGCCAGGCTCGCCCGCATCCGTGTGGAGGAGGTCGCGCTTGCGCCGATGGCGCAGGAGCTTTCCGGCATCATTGCTTGGATTGAACAGCTGGACGAGGTCGACACCGATGGGGTCGAGCCCATGACCACCTGTGTCGCCGCCAAGCTTCCAATGCGGGCCGACGTTGTGGACGACGGTGACAAGCGCGAGGCCATCCTCGCCAATGCGCCGAAGGCCGACAAGGGCTTCTTCGTTGTGCCGAAGGTCGTGGAATAGCTATGACCGAGCTGACGTCGTTAACCCTCAAAGCCGCGCTCGATGGTCTAAAGTCGAAGTCCTTTTCCGCCGAAGAGCTCGCAAAGGCCTACCTGGCGGCGATCGAGACCGCCAACCCGCGCCTTAACGCCTACATCTTAGAGACTCCCGAGAAGGCGCTTGAGATGGCCCGGGCCTCAGATGCGCGCCGCGCCAAGGGCGAGGCCGGGCCTCTTGAGGGCGCCAGTCTTGGCATCAAGGATCTTTTCTGTACGGCCGGTGTGCAGTCCACGGCTGGATCAAGAATGCTGAAGGGGTTCAAGCCGCCGTACGAATCGACCGTCACCGCCAATCTGTGGCGCGACGGGGCTGTGATGCTTGGCAAACTCAATATGGACGAGTTCGCGATGGGCTCGTCGAACGAAACCTCCGCCTTCGGACCTGTAACCAATCCATGGAAGGCGAGGGGATCAAACCAGCCCCTGACGCCCGGCGGCTCATCAGGGGGGTCGGCGGCGGCGGTGGCGGCCGACCTTTGTCTCGCGGCGACGGCGTCGGACACGGGCGGCTCGATTCGCCAGCCGGCGGCGTTTACCGGCACGGTCGGCATCAAGCCGACCTACGGCCGGTGTTCCCGGTATGGCGTCATCGCTTTCGCCTCTTCCCTCGACCAGGCCGGCCCGATCGGCAAGACGGTCGAAGACGCCGCCCTGCTGCTCACCTCGATGAGCGGATATGATCCGAAAGACTCGACCTCCCTTGAGGTTCAGACGCCGGATTTCTCATCCTTCGTCGGCAAATCGGTCAAGGGTTTACGCATCGGGGTTCCAGACGAATACCGGCTTGATGGCATGCCAGCCGAGATCGCCGCTCTATGGGACCAGGGCGTGAACTGGCTTCGAGACGCTGGCTGCGAGATTAAGCGGGTCACCCTGCCGCACACCAAATACGCCCTCCCGGCCTACTACATCATCGCGCCGGCGGAAGCTTCCTCGAACCTCGCCCGGTACGACGGCATGCGCTATGGACTGAGGGTGGACGGGCCCTCGCTAGCGGACACCTATGAACTCACCCGAGCCGAGGGCTTCGGCGCGGAGGTCAAGCGCAGAGTGCTGATCGGCGCCTATGTGCTTTCAGCCGGGTATTACGACGCCTTTTATCTGAAGGCTCAGCGTGTGCGCCGGCGCATCGCAGATGACTTTGATCAGGCCTTTCTCGAGGTCGACGCTCTTCTGACGCCGACCGCGCCGTCAGCCGCCTTCGCCCTCGGCGATCGGGTCTCCGATCCCGTTTCGATGTACCTCAACGACGTTTTCACCGTCACCACCAACCTCGCGGGCCTGCCTGGCCTGTCTCTGCCGGCGGGCCTTGATTCCAGCGGCCTTCCCCTAGGCCTGCAACTGATCGGGCGCGCGCTGGACGAAGGCACCCTGTTCGCCCTGGCCAGAGTGATGGAGGACGCTGCGGGCTTCCGCGCAAAGCCAGAACCTTGGTGGTAGGCCGCGCGCGCCGTTGGCTCAAACCCGATAAAGATGGGCCGATCCCCGACTGAGAACAAGACTGGCGCAGCGCCCGCCGTCTCGGTATACCCGGCTCGCAAAACGGAGGCTCCTCATGGAGATTCGCGAAGGGCTCACCTTCGACGATGTTTTGCTGCAGCCGGGTGCGTCGGAAGTGATGCCAGGCGAGGTCGCGACCACGACACGGCTGACGCGCGAGATATCTCTCAATATTCCGCTGATCTCTTCGGCAATGGACACAGTGACCGAAAGCCGCCTGGCGATCGCCATGGCCCAGGCGGGCGGTCTGGGCGTCATCCACCGCAATTTGTCGGTGATGGAGCAGGCGGATCAGGTGCGCGAGGTCAAGCGCTATGAGAGCGGCATGGTGATCAATCCGATCACCATCCACCCCGATACGACCCTGGCCGAGGTTCGCGAGATCCGGCGCCAGAGGCGGATATCAGGTTTTCCGGTGGTCGAGCGCGAGACCAACAAGCTGGTGGGAATTCTCACCAACCGCGATATGCGCTTCGAAGGCGAAGGCGCCCTTACGGCGCGGGAGTTGATGACCCATCAGGGTCTGATCACGGTCCGCGAGGGCATTGACCGCGTGGCCGCGCAGGAACTCTTAAGGCGGCACAAGATCGAGCGACTCATCGTGGTGGACGACGGGTTCCATGCGGTCGGCCTGATCACCGTCAAGGATATCGAAAAAGCGGCTGCCTTTCCCCTGTCCGCGAAGGACGAGAAGGGACGGCTTCGCGTGGGCGCTGCGTCCACGGTCGGCGACAGCGGCTATGAGCGGTCGATGGCTCTGGTCGACGCGGGTGTTGATGTGGTTGTGATCGACACCGCCCACGGACATTCGATCCACGTCGCCGATGCAGTTCAGAGGATCAAGCGCGAGAGCAATCGGGTGCAGGTGATCGCTGGCAACGTCGCCACCTATGACGGCGCGCGTGCGCTGATCGACGCCGGCGCCGATGCGGTAAAGGTTGGGATCGGTCCTGGCTCAATTTGCACGACGCGGATGGTGGCGGGGGTCGGCGTGCCGCAACTCACAGCGATCGCGGAGGCGGCGCGGGCGGCGCGCGGCTCGGACATAACCGTCATCGCCGATGGCGGGATCAAGTATTCCGGCGACCTTGCCAAGGCCCTGGCCGCAGGGGCTCAGGTGGCTATGATGGGATCGATGTTCGCGGGCACCGAAGAGAGTCCCGGCGAGGTTTATCTATATCAGGGTCGCTCTTACAAAGCGTATCGCGGAATGGGCTCGGTCGGCGCGATGGCGTCCGGCTCAGCAGATCGTTACTTTCAAAAAGAGGTCGAGGACCAGATCAAGTTCGTCCCAGAAGGGATCGAGGGTCAGGTTCCTTATAAGGGGCCGATCGACGTTATTCTCCACCAACTGGTCGGAGGCCTCCGGGCGGCGATGGGCTATGTCGGCGCGAAAGATATCCTTGAGCTCCAAAAACGCGCTCAGTTCATACGCATAACCAACGCGGGACTTCGCGAAAGCCACGTCCACGACGTGCAGATTACCCGCGAGGCGCCGAACTACCGCCCAGGCGCTTAAGAACAAGAGGGGGACGCGCCGTGACCACTGAATTGACCTATCTGGCTTGGCTCCTGGTTCTGGCGCTCGGACAGATCCTGCTGACCGCCATGGTTCGCACGCGTCAGTACGGACTAAAGTGGAATGCGGGCCCTCGCGACAGCGAGGTCCCCCCGCCCAGTCCGTTGGCGGGCAGGTTGCTACGCGCCCAGCACAATTTATTTGAGACCCTGCCTTTGTTTGCTGCGGCGGTTCTGACAGCGGTGGTGGCCCAGAAGGACGGATCGGCCCTGACGCTTTGGGGTTGCAGGCTCTATGTCTGGGGTCGGGTCGTCTATGTCCCCCTCTACGGGCTGGGCGTGCCTTTCGTCAGGTCTTTGGTATGGATCGTGTCCCTGGTTGGTCTGCTGATGGTTTTCGCCGCCCTGTTCGTTCCGAACGCCTAGCCTCGCCCTCTCAGGAGTTCTGTGACACCCGCCGCCCGTCTCGCCGCCGCCATCGAGGTGATCGACCAGCTCGCGGCGTCCCGAGGACCAGCGGACGAGGTGCTGAAGCGCTGGGGCCGGGCGCATCGCTTCGCTGGCGCCAAAGACCGAAAGGCGCTTGCAGAGATTGTTTATTCGGCTCTCCGCGGCCGTGCGCGGTCGGTGTGGAGCCTGGACGCTGACACTGGACGGGCCATGGTGTTGGGGGCGCTTCGTTGGGGAGAGGGTTTAACGCCCGCTGAAATCGCGCTTCAGTTCTCTGGGGAAGGTCACGCGCCCTCAAAATTGACGCCTCACGAGGTTGCCCGACTTGAAGCCGCGCCCGAGCAGGCGCCCCTCTGGGTGCAGGCCGGCGTTCCGGCCTGGCTCGCCGAGCGCCTCGAGGCCGAGTATGGCGCCGCCTGGCTGCCGGAGGCTCAGCTGGCGATTCTGCCGCGGGCGCCTGTGGATCTTCGGGTCAACGCTCTGCGGGGCGATCTCGACGGCGCTCTGCGTCTTTTGGCGTATGAGGAGGTAAAGCCGGAGCGCACAGTCCTCTCCGGACTTGGCCTGCGCCTCCCGCCGGGGTTTGCGCGGGACGTTCAGGCCCTTCGCGCCTTTACGTCCGGATGGGTCGAGGTTCAGGACGAGGGCAGTCAGGTCGCAGCCGCCCTTGCCGGCGCAAAACCTGGAGAGACGGTCGTAGACTATTGCGCAGGAGGCGGCGGCAAGACACTGGCCCTTGGAGCAGCCCTTCATGGCCGAGGCCGGCTCATCGCTTCGGATATCAACGCCAAACGTCTTGGCGCGATGAGAGACCGGCTGACGCGCGCGGGAGTTTCAGCTGAGGTCCGTCAGCTCGGGTCCGCTGGGGAGGGCATGGACGATCTTAACGGGCGAGCCGACCTCGTATTCGTGGATGCCCCGTGTTCAGGGTCAGGCACCTGGCGACGCCATCCCGAAGCGGCCTGGCGGATTACCGCACAAAGCCTGGAGCGGCTATCGGGAGTGCAAAGCCTGATTTTGACGCAGGCTGCCGCACTTGTGAGGCCCGGCGGGAGGCTTGTCTACGTCACGTGCTCGCTCCTCGCCGCCGAGAACGGGACGGTGGCCGCTCGCTTTGCGGCCGACCATCCGGAGTTTGCGCCCTTCGCCATAGCATCGGCGGCGATGACCCCGGCGCTGACGGCCTTTGGGCGCACCCGCCTGGCGGCGCTTGCCGAGGGCGGCCATACCTTGCAACTCACCCCCTATCGCACTGACACGGACGGCTTCTTCGTCGCCCTGTTCGAGAAAGCCCCATGACCGAGACCAAGCGCCCCCAGGATCATCAGAAGGTTCTGATCGTCGACTTCGGCAGCCAGGTTACCCAGCTCATCGCCCGCCGAGTCCGAGAGAGCGGGGTTTACTGCGAGATCCATCCCTTTGATGTGGTCGACGACAGCTTCCTGAGGCGCTTTGGTCCAGCCGCAGTGATCCTCTCCGGCGGTCCTAACAGCGTCCACGCTGCAGAGAGCCCGCAGGCGGCGCCGGCTTTGTTCGAAACCGGCGCTCCAGTGCTCGGCATTTGCTATGGTGAGCAAGCGATGTGTCAGACCCTCGGCGGCAGGGTCGAGGCTGGGCAGGAACGGGAGTTCGGACGCGCCAACATTCAGATTGAGCGCGAGAGCCCCCTGTTTCAAGGGCTTGGCGCGGCGGGTTCGGCCGAACCGGTGTGGATGAGCCATGGCGATCGGGTGACCGCAATCCCGGACGGGTTCGAGATCATAGCAACCTCGGTTGGAGCGCCCTATGCGGCCATTGCCGATGAGGGGCGGAGGTTCTACGGCGTTCAGTTCCATCCGGAGGTGGCGCACACCCCGCGCGGAGCTTTGATTCTGCGCAACTTCACCCACCGAATTTCTGGCCTCTCAGGCGACTGGACCATGGCCGCCTTCCGCGATGAACAGGTGCGTAAGATCCGCGAGCAGGTCGGAACCGGGCGCGTGATATGCGGGCTGTCGGGGGGGGTGGATTCGTCGGTCGCGGCGGTCTTGATCCATGAGGCTATCGGCGACCAGTTGACCTGTGTCTTCGTCGATACCGGCCTGCTTCGCGCCGGCGAAGGCGATCAGGTTGTCGGTTTATTTCGAAATCACTACAATATTCCTTTGATCCATATTGATGCGAGCGGTGAATTCCTTGGTGCTCTCGCCGGCGTGTCCGATCCTGAAACAAAGCGCAAAATCATCGGCCGGACCTTCGTCGAGATTTTCGATCGCGAGGCTGCAAAGATCGAAGGCGCAACCTTCCTGGCTCAGGGCACCCTCTATCCTGACGTGATCGAGAGTGTTTCCGCGCGCGGGGGCCCCAGCCAGGTGATCAAGAGTCATCACAACGTGGGCGGTTTGCCCCAGCATATGAAGCTGAAGCTCGTCGAGCCTCTGCGCGAGCTCTTCAAGGATGAGGTGAGGTCGCTCGGACGCGAGCTTGGCCTTAACGCCGCCTTCGTGGGCCGCCATCCCTTCCCTGGGCCGGGTCTCGCCATCCGAATTCCGGGTGAGGTTACGGCCGAGAAGGTCGCTGTTCTACAGCAGGCGGACGCCATCTGGCTTGAGGAGATCAAACGAGCCGGACTTTACGACACCGTCTGGCAGGCGTTCGCGGTCCTCTTACCGGTCAAGACGGTCGGCGTCATGGGCGATGCGCGGACCTATGAGAACGTCTGCGCTCTTAGGGCAGTGACCTCGACCGACGGCATGACCGCAGACTTCTTTGAATTTCCCTGGGACGTCCTCGGCCGCGCCGCCACGCGCATCGTGAACGAGGTCCGCGGTGTCAACCGGGTCGTCTATGATATCACGTCCAAGCCGCCAGGGACGATTGAGTGGGAATGATTCCGGAGCTTTCCGGGACATTCGAGAGCGCTCGAGGCTAGCTCCATAAGTCATTGAACAAAAAAGGGATTGTTGGGCAGTTCGCCTACTTTGACGGGATGCGTCACCTGATCACAGGGCGTGAAGGCCTGGTCGAGGACCTGACCTGGGCGCCTTACGATCTGCTGACGGACGAGGGCCGCAAACTCGTTTTTCGTCGGCGCGAGTCGCCGGGCGCGGCCCTGTAGCGATCTCATCCAGGACTTTCTCGCATTTCAGATGCGAGAAGGTCCTTGACGTCGAGCTGCGTCTGAGGGACTTTCCCGCATCTGAAATGCGAGAAAGTCCGTGGCAATCCAGCTGGTCGGAGAAACCATCGACCGCCGCCGCGCCCATCTCCTGGCGCAGGAAGGCCGGCTGGTCCCCCTGATGCGGGGCGTCTACGCCTCGGCGGATCAAGACGTTGACGCCGCCGTCCTAGCGCACGCCGTGCGCATCGCCCACTACCTCTACCGCACGCCTATCTGTCCTCGGCGAGCGCTGGCCAGCTGGCGCCGGGCGTCGACGGCCGCCTGTTCCTGAGCGGGCGGCGCAATCAGCGCACGCGTATCCGCGGCCTCGAGATCGTCCAGAACCAGGCCCCGGAGAACCCCTCCCTGGAGGAAGTGGTGGTGGGCGACGACCTGGGCGAGATGCGTCTTGCGGCGTCCTCACTGCGGCAGCGTTTCCTGGAGGCTTTCCGGCTGCGCAGTGAACACGCCAGCGCCATCCGCGACGACCTGCGCGAACAGTGGGCCGAACGCCTGATCGAAGTCTACGGCGAGCCGAAGGCGGCCGCCGATGCGCTGTGGGTCTTGGCGCGAGACCTCGGCTGGTATCGGGAAGGGGAGGGCGCCGAGCGCTACCTGCTGCGCACCAGCCTCGCCGCGCCGCCCACAAACCGGGCGGCGCTGGACCTGGTGGTCGGCTGGCACCAGGTCCCGGTCGGGCGGCTGAGCCACGATGGACACGACTGGCGCTGGCGGCCCGCGCAGACCGATCTGCCGGCCCTGGTGCGAGACACATCGCCAGGCCGGCTACCGCCGTTCTTGGAATCTCTCCTGCCGGAAGGCTGGCTGGCAGGCGTCCTGCGTCGCGAGGATCCGCGCGAAGTCCTCAGGTCCGGGCGCCGCTACATGTCCAATGTCACAACCGTCGACGACGAGGCCGAACTGAAGCATCTGCCCATGGACGTCCTGCAGCTGCCCTTGGCGCAGGCGTCCGAAGGCGGCCGCTTCGTCGGTAAATACGCCGGGCCAGCTCGCGGTCAGATCGAAAAAACGTTCGAGCGCAATCTCGCGGAGCTCTACGCCAACGCCGAGACGCCCAGGCTGTCAGGAATTCAGATCAAGGCGCCGATGTGCCTGCGCCGCGATGCGACCTTGGTCGCGGCCGTGGAAGAGCCCTTCACCCACATCTTAAAGCCCGCCGGGACCGGAGGCTTCGAGATGTTGCCGGTCGTCGAGTGGATGTGCCTCCACCTCGGAACCAAAGCGGGGCTGCAGGTCCCAACCGCTGTCTTGCTCGACATGCCCGAGGACATGCCACGCGCCTTGCTCGTCGAGCGCTTCGACATCCGGCGTTCGCCCGACGACCAGATGTTTTTCGCCTTGGAGGACTTTTGCTCGGTCCTCGATCTGCCGCCCGCAGCCAAATATGACGGCACAATCGAGCGGGTGGGCCGCCAGTTGCGGGCGCTTTCCAACATGCAGCCGCATGACCTCGGCGAGCTGTTCCGGCGGACGGTCTTTGCCTGGGTGATCGGCGACGGCGACATGCACCTGAAGAACATCGCCCTGCTCAAGGCCGCGCAGCGGGGCATCCCCGCCTTCACTAGCGTTCGCTTCGCGCCGCTGTACGACGCCGTGACGACCCGAGTGTTCCCAGGCCTCGCGCACGACCGGCTTGCGCTTAAGCTGAACGGCAAGGATGACCGTCTGGACCGCGAGGACTTCGTGTCGCTGGCGCGGACGATCGAACTCCCGGTCCCCCGTGCGCGGGAGATCCTGCATGAGATCTACGAAAGCCTGAGCCAGGCCTTGACTGCGGGATTGGCGCTACCAGGCGAGGCGCGAAGCGGAGAAGCGCCCGTGATCGAACAGGTCGCCGGCATCATCGCCGATCGGCTCCCGACGCTGCGCTAGGACGGGTATGACGCCCTGAGGAAGGCAGCGACAGGCTTCTCCGGCCGTCCGAAAACCGACCGCCGTGACCGCTGTCGTGGAACGTGCCAAGAAGGAGGGACTGCCGCTGGAACCGTTCGCGGTTCACGATCTTCGCAGGACTGGCTCGACGCTCTTGAACGAGTCGGGATTCAACAGTGACTGGATCGAAAAATGCCTGGCGCACGAGGACGGTCGGTCCTCGCGTGGGGTCTACAACAAGGCCGAATACGAGCATCAACGCCGCCACATGATGCAGGAATTGGCCAATATCGTTGA